>SESF01012607.1_pt1 | contig 36290 bp, 34 predicted proteins | sample 3171521 | NCBI WGS metagenome assembly SESF01 (sample SAMN10866945, study PRJNA518727) | freshwater metagenome | biome: subpolar coniferous forest; feature: holomictic lake; material: water; isolation source: holomictic Lake 227, 6 m and 8 m depth | place: Canada: near Kenora, Ontario | collected...
GGGTCATGCGGGCGCAGAACTCGGCGAACTCTTCGATTTGCTTTGGCGGGCTGGTATGATGTGGCTCGATGCCGCGATGCTCCGGGGTGAAGCAGAAGGTGAGCGTCACCTCGAACTCCTCGAGTGCCCGCATCTGCCGATCGAACCACGCTTCCGCGCCCGGACGACAACTGTCCGCCCAGCTCAACCCGGTCCGCAAATGTTTCACTCCCAGGCTGCGCATCCAGCGAACGGCATCATCCAGGCGGTGGTCTTCAAAATGGAACCATTGGCAGATGCCTAGTTCCGGAGTGAACTCGCCAAAATGTTTGAGGGCGCGCTTGGGCGTTCCATCTTCGCGCAAGAGCCCCATGTAAAAGTGGCGATAATAAGACGAGCCTTCCGCTTCGCGGTGGCGGGTGGTAGCCGGCCAGGCGCGGGGCAGATCGTAGAGGCTATACCAATGAATCCGCGGCACCGCTCCTTTTAACAATTCAGCGGTTCGCCGCAGGCCGAACTCCTGCACCTCCTCCGCTCCAAAGGACGAGACGCCAACCTCCGACACCCAAACCGGCAAGCCTGTCACCGCCCGGATTTCCGCGATTCGATCCGGCCATTCGTGGATCATCCAGTGGTTCCAATCGAGAGGGAAACCGTGAACGGCCACGACATCGAGCAGATCGAGCACTCCCTGCCCCTGAATGTTGGCGATGAAATTCGGATCGATCGGCGAAATGCCACCCAACACGCGCAATAGCCTTGGGTTTTCTGCGGCCACAGCCTGGGCTGCGAGTTTGACCATTGCTCCAAATATTCGCCAATCGGGATCGAGTTCAAAGGCCCAATGCGACTTGTTATTCGGCTCGTTCCAGAACATTACCGCCTCGATCACGCCATCACCTCCCAACCCGGATTCACGTTACAAACAAACACCTCTTCCTCTGGATGCCCCAGAATCCGGAATCCCGCACTACGCAGCATCGCCTCGACGCAGGCCCGATTCGGAATCCACCAGTTGGTCGGATCTCCCGCGTAGCTGTGCTCGATAAAATAGGCTCGCGGAAACTCCGGACGCTCGAAGATTTCCGTTTCCCAGAAATCGTAATTCTCCTCGACGGGCATCACCTCCGGACTGCCGCGTTGCAAGGACTGAAAGACGAGCAGGTCGCGCGCGGCATGCTCGCGAATGCGGTCCAGGGCAAGGAGCGGATAGCGCAAGTGATACAAGACGCCCATCATCAGCACGAGATCGAACTTTTCTCTCAATTCCCCGACATCGTACACCGAGAGTCGGCGGAATTCGATTTCCTCCCCCAGCACCTCCGCAGCGAACCGGGCTTGCGCCAGGTATTCCTCATCGGAATCGATCCCAACCACTCGTGCCGCCCCGCGGCGTTTCATTTCGATGCTGTAGAATCCGGCATTGCAGCCGATGTCGAGGACCGTCTTGCCTCGGAGATCCCCGGGAATCGCCTGCGCAAACCTCTGCCACTTAACGGAAGGATAGTCGCCTAGAAAATGGTCCGGAGCAGTCTGGACGCCGCGCAGATTGAGGTTGTGAAACCATTGGCCGAGTTCAGTTACTCGTCGCGCAATATGCTCGCGTGTCAGTTCCGGTTTAGCGTTCATACCCGAATCAGTTCATTCCTGTGATCCTCGCTTAAGAGCCTGATCGCCTCGCGGTAGCCGTGCAGGGTGCCGACGTCCACATAGGCGTTTCCCGCCCGAACGCCCCGCGCCTCACCTCCATGCGCCAACCAGGCGTTGATCAGGCTTCCGAAATATTCGTCGAGGCCATGGCGCGCCTGCCACAACTCGAATAGCTCATGAAATATGTCCCCGGGCATTTTAAACGCACCCCAAACCCAAGGCGAACCGGGGTTGCGCTGTTTGACTTTAATTTCGCACACCTGTCCGTCGGAGCGGGTCAGGACCGCATCGAAAAACTCAGGGTGTTCCACCGGGAAAAGGAGAAATGAGAGCAACCCATCAGGAAGCGAGCAAAGTCCGTCTTCCGGAAACCAAATGGTGTCGGGAAGCCCGATGACGATCGATTCGTTTCTTGAGATCAGCGGGGCCGCGCGAAAGATGGCGTCACACAAGCCCGCAGGGTTCGGTTGCACTACGAACGCGACGCTGGCTGAATCCAGAGGTGCTCCACCGTAATATTCGAGAATGTCGGACTTACTGGGAGAAATCACGAAACAGAGCTTGCTGGCTCCTGCCAGAAGCATTCTTTCCACCAGATACTCGCTGATGGCTTTCGGTCGCTCCACCGTCCCCTCGAAACGGCTGCCAACCGGCAGCAACTCCTTTGAAAATGCCAGCGGCTGGATGCGGCTGCCGGCGCCTGCCGCTGGAATAATCCCCCACATCTTACCCTTCTCCTGTAAACGAGACATTTTCAGCGGCAAGCGACGCGCCTTGTTCAAGGACACCCTCGCGGGCGGATTGTAACAGAGCTTCGAGTTGCTGGACGCGGTGCGCCGCGGTGTGTTCCATTAGGGTGCGCTCACGGGCGGCGCTCGCAATCCGGGAGAGTTCATTATCCGATAGTTCCAGCGCGTCCAGCACATCCTTGGTGGTTTTCGCGATCCGGATTTGCGTGCCTGGTTCGAAAAACAAGTCCAGGCCCTCCCACCAATCGCTTACAATCGGCACGCCGCACGCCGCAGCCTCAAAGAGCCGTCCGGAAGGGCAGTAACCCATTCGCGCCATGGTTCCACGGGTCACATTTAAGGTCAGCCGGGATGAACTATAGAATTCCGAATGATCCAGTGGCGGAACATGGGGCACAAAATAGATATTCCGGGTCCAGGGAAAGTCTCCGGGATAGAGAGAGCCGCCGATTAGAAACCGTTTTGCAGTCGCCCGCCGCGCGGGTTCAATGAACAACGTTTGGAGCGCTTCCTGCCGGTCATCCGCATAGGTGCCTAAGTATGAGAGATCGGCCCGGTATCTCTCAACGGGGTGGGTAGGGCGATGCAGATCGGGGTCCACGCTTCCATAAAGCGGCGCGACTCGGCGCGCGCCAAGGCGTCCGATCAGTTCGTCCAAAGCTGAACCGCCGGTGTAACTCAAGACCAGATCGAAATCCCGCAATCCGCGCTCACCGAGGTACCCAACCGATTCGCCCGCCCTGACGCGCCACAAAGTCACTGGTGTGTCCAAGTCGTAAAAGACCCGGAGTGATGGCGAGTCGAGCACCGCTTCCGAAGCCGCCAAGCCGTCAGGGCAATACGAGGTGACCATTCCAACGTCGGCCTCCGTGAGATGCGACTTTGCCCGCGGCAGAACCTCTTCCCAGTCCGAATAGAGGATGAGGTCGATATCCTCAAACCGATCAAGATCGCGATGGGCTGCATAATAGGGGACGTCGCGCTCGAAGAATACGACATCATGCCCCCGCGCCGCCAAGGCTCGGCCTAAAGCCCGCCAGAGCGTCGCGTGACCATTGCCCCAAGACGAAGAGATCGTGAGTCCAAAAATAACTAGTTTCATCGCTTTGCAATCTTTGGCTGCCTAGCTGCCCCTCTCTTCTTCTGTCCGTTGGCTCGTTCCGGAATGAACGCCAGATCGTCCTGGCCCTGGATGAACGCCTCCGTTTTTACTCGCGCCTGTTCGTCCGAATATTGCACAGGGGGGGACTTCATGAAGTAGTTGGACGGCGCATTCAAGGCTCCCCCGATTTTGCGGTCCAGGGCCAGCTTCGCACAGCGGACCGCGTCGATAACGACTCCTGCCGAATTAGGCGAGTCCCAGACTTCCAGCTTTAACTCGCAGTTGAGTGGAACGTTTCCGAACGCGGTCCCTTCCATGCGGATGTAGCACGTCTTTCGATCAAGCATCCAGGGCACGTAGTCACTGGGTCCCACATGGACATCCTTGGCCGGAAGCACCTGGCCCATCTGGCTCGTCACGGCCCGGGTCTTCGAGATTTTTTTAGACTCAAGCCGCTCCCTTTCGAGCATGTTTAAGAAGTCGGTGTTGCCACCAAAATTGAGTTGATAGGTCCGGTCCAGTCGCACCCCGCGTTCGCGGAATAGATTTGTCAGCACCCGATGGACTATCGTCGCACCCACCTGGGACTTGATGTCGTCGCCGATGATCGGGAGTCCTCGCTTTTCGAAGCGCCTTCTCCAATAGTTCTGCGAGGCGATGAAGACCGGGATGCAGTTGACGAACGCACATCCTGCTTCGAGCACCTGCTCGACATACCATTTCGTAGCCATCTCCGATCCGACCGGGAGGTAGGAAACCACCACATCCGTGCGCGTCTTCTTGAGAATCCCGGCAACGTCATCCGTAGGCCCGGCAGCCTTCTTGATTACTCGCTTCAGGTAACGGCCGAGCCCGTCGTGAGTCATGCCGCGATGCACCCTCACGTCCAAAAAGGGTGCATCGCAAAACTTCAAAGTATTGTTTGGCTCGGCGTAAATGGCCTCCGAGAGATCGCGACCGACTTTGCTCGCGTTGACATCGAACGCCGCCGAAAACTCGATGTCCCTGGGATGATAGCCGCCAAGGTTGACATGCATCAGGCCCGGCACCAATTCGTCCTCACTAGCGTTCCTATAGAAATGAACGCCCTGAACCAGTGACGAGGCGCAGTTGCCGACGCCAATGATCGCCACCCGAATTTTCCTATGCTTCTGTCCGTTGCGCTTCATGACTCTTGTTCCCTGCATTTACGATCAATGACTCAAGTTCCGCCGCGCGGTGTGCGGCCGTGTGTTGCTTTAGAACCCGTTGGCGTGCGCGCAGTCCGATCGCCTGCAATTTGCGTTCGTCAAGCTCGCGCAAGCACGCCAGAACCTCGGAGGGAGATTGCGCCACGATCACGTCATATCCCGGCTCGAGGAACTCCTCCAATCCCGGCCAATAATCACTAATGATCGGCGTGCCGCAGGCCGCAGCCTCAAAGAGCCGGACACTGGGCGAATAGCCGGCCCGGATCATTTCCGCGCGCGTGATGTTTAGCGTGAACCGCTGGGCATTATAGAACCTACGGTGGCCGGTCGGGGGGAGATGCTCGATGCGCTCGACATTTCCCGGCCAGTGGATGTAATCTGGATAGAGCGGGCCCGCCACCACGAATCGTCCTTCGGACCAGTCTTTGGCTGGCTTGATCAGCAGGCGCTCCAAAGCCGGTTGCCGATCCTCGCTGAAGGTTCCAAGCAGGCCCAAATCGAAACGCTTCGTGACCGCTTCCGGAAAATAGAGCGTGGGATCTACAGAGCAGTAGAAGGCGCGCGCCATGGGCGACCCATATTCCTGCTCAAGTTTTTCCAGGGTCGGCCCGCCGGTAAACGAAAGATACATTGAAAAGCACGGGATCAGCTCCGGAGAAATGTATTCGTGGTCGCCTTGAGCGAGCTTCGCCAGTGTCACCGGCGTGTCGATATCGTAAAATACAGTGACGCCCCGCGCCGTTTGAAGCACCCAACGGCTCACCTGGATTCCATCCGGCACATAAGACCCAACCATTACGCAGTCCGCATTCGCGACGGCATCGCTGAATCGTCGCTTTAGTTCCCCGAGACTTTTGTAAAGGCGCGTTTTGCCATAAGGCGGGCAAGGTAGATCGCGTTGCTCGGCGTACCAGGGCTTGTCCCGCTCCAAAAACAATACGTCGTGACCCCTGCGCGTCAGTTCGCGGACCAATCCCCGGTAACAAGTGGCGTGGCCGTTCCCCCAGGAAGAGGTGATTGATAGCCCAAGAATTACGATTCGAAGACTCATGAGCGGTAGTTTCCCGTAAGCGCGCGTTCCAATTCGATGACGCGTTGCGTGTAGGTATGATGGCTGAGAGCCCGCTGGTAGGCAGCAGTGCCGAGGGCACGGGCGCGGACCGGCGTCAGTTCGCAAAGATGGCGGACGACATCCATCCCGTCGCGCGCCACCAGGATTTCCCGCTCGGGCTCAAAGAACTGGTCGATGCCCTCCCAGTCATCGCTAATCACACAGGCGGCCGCGCCGGCGGCCTCAAAAACCCGCGTCGCCGGTGAGAAACCATAGCGGGCCATGCTTTCCCGGCTGATGTTCAACACGGCGGTGGATGAACCGTTGAAGGCGTTGTGGTCCGTCGTATAGACGTGGCCAAGATAGCCCACATTTCCCGGCATCGATCTGTCCTCCCAGCCGCTGCCCCCGAGGACAAAGCGGGCCTCAGGCATTTGTCGCGCCGCTTCGAAAAAGAACTGGTCCACCCGGGCTTCTCGATCCGGAAGGCGGTTCCCAAGAAAGCCGAGAGCCCCGGCAAATCGCGCCTGCCCGGCACCCGGAAAGTGCGTGGACTCGTCGAGGGCATTATAAATCGGAACACATTTCCTGGCGCCCAGTCTGGTGTAGGCATTCACAACGGGAGGCCCTCCGCCGTAGGTGAGAATCACGTCAAAGCAGGGGATCTTCTGCCGAAACGGGTCGAGCGGGTTCGCCTCGATCCGGTCGAGCGTGGCGGGTGCATCGACATCCCAGAACACGACGAGATTATCGGGCAGCTTCAGATCAAGCACTGCGGATTCAAGCAGTTCATCAAAGACGCCGACACCGCTGGCTTTGATGATCACGTCAGCGCGGCGGGCGGCCGCGATTTGGGCCAGGGCTGCGTCGCGATAGTTTCCGTAAACGACCACTTTCGCCCATGGGGGAGGGGCGATGTCCCGATGCTGCTGGCGCTCGTAGGCGTCGGGTTCATAAAAGGTGACCCGATGCCCTCTTGAATGAAGCGCGCGGATGACCCCTCGATAGTAAGTCGCCGCGCCGTTCCAATAAGCGGAGAGCAGGCTCGACCCAAAGAATGCGATATTTAAACCGGTATGCATCCGTTTGATTTTACCTCCTTGTAAATGTCAAATAATTCATCCACGCGATGGGCGCAGGTGTGGCGGCTTCGGATGGTCTGCAACCCATGCTCTGCAAGCTCGCGCGCCATGCTCTTATCCGCCAGAAGCGCATGGAGATTCCGGGTCATTTCCCGGCCGTCTCGTGCGATGAGAAGGTCCTTGCCCGGAGAGAACAACTGCTCATCGTCGTGCCAGGGTGAACAGATCAGCGGAATCCCGCACGCAAGCGCTTCGAATGGCCGGATGGTCGGAATCCCCCGCAAAGCCTCCACATAAGGCCGCCGTGGGATATGAATTGTCACCTTGTTCTGGGAGAACACTTCCGGCACATTATAGTTTGGCAGCCAGCCGTAATAGTCGATTCCGGCCCGGGCCAGCAGTTGGCGGGCTTCGAGAGGATAGCGAACTCCGTAAACGCGGGCCTTAAGTTTCAACGCCTTCACCGGCTTGATCAGGAACTCTTTCAGTTCCGCAGTCCGCTCGTCGTCGCCCCAGTTGCCGATCCAAACCAGATCGTGAGTTGGCCGCCGGTTCTTCACTGGCTGAAAGATTCTAGTATCCGCCGCTTCATGCCAGGTCCACGCCCGCCGGGTCCAGCCTTTGCAAAGGTAGATGTCGCGAAGGGCCTTTCCGTAAGCGAGCACGCCGTCGTAGTTGGCGAGCGCATAAGCGGAGATCTGGTGCGGATCGGTCACGGCGCGGTGATGAGTGTCGTGGAAGAGAAGCACGCATCCTCGCGGCCGCTCTTCCCCAATGCGGCGCACCAACTCGTGCGTGTTCCATTCGTGAACAATGACGAGATCGGCTTGTTTAAGCGCCTGCCTAAAGTCGAGTCGATCGTAGCGGATGCTTTGTATCAACGGGTAGTGTTGCTTAAACTCCCTTACTGGTCCTTCGCCATATTCAGAAACCAGATTGTTGCGGCTCCAGGAATCCGTCGGTTCAAATACCCGCACTTCATGGCCTCGCCGGACCAGTTCGGTTGCGATGCCCCGTAAAAAATGGGCATTGCCATGATTCCAATCCGAAATCAGGGAGTGATAGAACATCGCTATCTTCATGCGCTCACCCTCCGATCTTTGCAGGTTGCAATCACCTCGTTGTATGCCGAAAGGTAGCAGGCGCTCATTGCTTCGGGAGTGAAGCGAAGCGCGCGCCGCCTTGCCCGCTCGCCCATTTCAGCACAGTGCCGTGGGCGAGCAATCAAAGCGTTGATAGCCGAAATCAGGGCTCTTTCGTCATCGGGCGAAACATAGGTCGCCGCATCCCCCCAAACCTCCCGGAGGCTTGGAATGTCCCCAATGACCAGCGCACAACGGCATAATCCCGCCTCAAGAATCGACAGTCCAAACGGCTCGTACCGCGCGGGCAAGACATAGATTGCCGCTCTCGCCATACCCTCCGCAAGCGCCTGTGCGGATAAGGGTCCGAGCAACCGGATGTTAGAGAAGCGCCGCTCAATCCCATCGGGGTGCCTGGAGTCTCCCGCCACCTCGACAGGCCACTTCAAATGGGACGCGACCGCAGCGAGCCCGGCGATGTTCTTAGCTTCATCCCATACCCGCCCGGCAGCCAGGATACGGGGCTTTTTCGGGCTTGGAACAAAAGTTATTGGATTCCGTCCGTTGGGGATTACCCGTCCGTTTTGCACGGGGCCGTAGTGTTCTCCGAGCGCTTGAAGCATGGCCTGAGTCGGGGCGACTACCAGATTCGCGCCCCGAAGTCCTGCGACAACGCGGCCGCGATATTCACAGTATCGAGCCGGGGCCGCCGTGCCTTTAACCGCCTGCCACCACGAGAACACGCAGGAATGTGCGACCACGACGAGCGGCGCTCGCCAGGGCAACGCACCATGGGCGAACCCGTTGAGATGCACCAAATCGGGCCGGACGGTTTCCTCCAATCTCAGTAGCCAATCTCCCGCCGTGTCCACATCTGTCCAGGGGGCGTCCATCCATTCGAGTTTGTAGCAACTTTCGAAGATCGTGACGTTTTTTAACGAGCGCGCCTCGGCTCGTTGGTCGCGTGAAAGGGGAGCGCCCATGGTCGCCAACGCGATTTCGATCCCGCGAACGCCCAGCGCGCGGGCTAGCTCCGCGGAATAGGTCCAAACGCCCCCGAACGTATCGGCGGTCATCAAGATGCGGCGCGGAAGGGTGGCCATATCGTTGAAAACAAAATCAGCGCTTTCATGAATCCGTCGGGGCGTTCCGCCGTCATGGTGAGCGCCTCGTCCAACCGCTCCAGCGGCAGGCGATGAGTGTAGAGCGGCGAGGGATCGATCTGGCCGAACTGGACGGCCCCGATCGCCAGACGCATTCCCTCAAGATAGATGCGGGGATCGCGTTCATGGGCGTTGATCACGTCCAGGCCCCGCCAGTTCCAAAGCTGCAAATTGATCTGACGCAGCCCATCCTGGTGGTACCCTGCAATGACTAGTCTTCCCCGTTCACGCGTCAGCTCCCCGGCCGTGGTGAGAGGCGATTGCTTCCCGGTGGCTTCGATCACCACGTCACAGAAGTTCCCCCCGGTGGTTTTCTTCACTTCATCGATGGCTTGTTCGCGGTTCTCCAAAGAGATGGTTTTCCACGCCCCCATCTCCCGCGCCACTTCCAGTGCATAGTTCCGGCGCGAGACTGCAATCACCCGGGCTCCAGCCTTGGATGCGAGTCGAATCAGCAGGGTACCCAGAAATCCCGCGCCAACCACCGCAACCGTATCGCCCTTTCGAATGCCGCTGCGGCGAAAGATGTTCATGGCGCAACCGAGCGGTTCCCCTGGAAACGGTTCCCCATCGAGTTGCGCGGGTAATTTAACCACCGCTTCACTTTCCGCCACGTCATACTCGGCATACGCGTTGTTCGAGAGCATGGCGACACGTTCCCCTGGAACAAATCCCGTGACGGCGCTCCCGACGGCCTCGATCCGTCCCCAGCCTTCATGTCCCAAACCTCCAGCCGCCAGGGGATACGTAAACCACGGCTTGCCCTCCCACGGGGGGATGTTGGAAGCGCATACTCCGCACCCTTCCAGGCGCACCAGCACCTGCCTCGGCGTCGGCGTCGGTGTTTCGGTCTCGCGGATTTCAATCTTCATTGGCCGGACCACCGTGGCCGCTCGCATGAGTGGCTTGCGATGCGTCTTTGCCTGAAGCTCGTTGGGAATAGGTTCCAGGGTTTTCATGGAGAAGTGGCGGCGGCAAGGGTGGCGCCAATGCCCTCCGGGGCGGTGCAAAGCCACTCGTACAGTTCTCCGACTCCATTCCGCACATCGATCTCCGGAGCCCAGCCTGTGGCCTCGTGGAATTTGGAAATATCGCTGACGTAATAGCGCTGGTCGCCTGAACGCCAGTCGGCCAGCTCAAGCTCCGGTCGCGCGCATCCCAATTCGGTCATTAGATCCAGCAACTCCAGCAAGCTGGTGGTATTGCGCGGCCCGCCTCCGATATTGAAAGCTTCACCGGCGAGCGTGTCGGCGCTTTCTTTCGCTAATAAGAGCGCCCCGACCAGGTCGCTCACAAAAAGGACATCCCGGACTTGTTTTCCGTCGCCGTACAGGGTGACTGGTTCGCCCGCAATGGCCTGAATTAAAAAGTGTGCGAGCCAGCCTTGATCTTCCGTCCCGAATTGGTGCGGCCCGTAAATGCAACTCATCCGGAAAACCACAGCGTAAAGCCCAAAGCTACGGGCATAGTCCAGGACGTACTGGTCTGCCGCGCCCTTCGAGCAGCCGTAAGGACTCCGAAATTCCAAGGGCTGCAATTCGTTGACCCCTTTGGAGCGGATTGCCGGTTCGACGGGTTCGTAACGACTGCTTTGCGCCCTCAATTCGATCCCTCGGAGGCTGCCATAGACCTTGTTGGTTGAGGTAAAGATAATTGGCGGCGGATTGCAAACGGTTCGCAAGGCTTCGAGTAGGTTTAGGGTGCCGCGGGTGTTGACATCAAAATCGTAGGCCGGTTTGAGCAGGCTGCTAGTCACCGCAACCTGAGCCGCAAAATGAAAGACCGCGGAGGCATGCCTTACCGCCAGGGTCAGCGAATGCGCATCCCGGGTATCGGCGACCTCGACCGAGAGAAGGTTCCCGTGCTTTTCCCTCAGCCATTTGAGATTTCGTTCGACGCCAGGCCGGGCTAGGCTGTCATACACCAGGACCGGCTGGCCTTCCGTGAGGAGTTGGTCGGCAAGATTGGATCCTATAAAGCCCGCTCCTCCAGTGATCAGCACTGCTTTCTTGCTGGATCCGCGTCCAGATCTCGCCGCGCCATTGCGCCGGTTCGGAGTTGGCTTCGGATGGCTATTCATACCGTCAGCCCCCGCGTTTCGAGTTCGTTGCAAGCCCGGGCCAAGCCGTCGATGGCGGTGCGGCCTTCGAGCCAGGCCGCCAACTCCGCGAGCCCGTCTTGCAAAGCGATTTGAGGTTCATAACCGAGAACCTTTCGAGCCAGAGAGATATCCGCAAAGCAGTTGCGGATGTCCCCCATCCGGTAGCGCCCGGTGATCTCCGGTTCAAGGCGCTCTTTTCCGAGCACGCGGGCCAATTCACTAGCGATCTGCAACACCGAATGATGGGTGCCGCTGCCGATGTTAAAAACCTGCCCGGCTGCGTCGGGTGCTTCCATGGCCATCCGGCACGCCCGCGCCACATCATGAACGCTGACAAAATCCCGCCGTTGCCGCCCGTCCTCGTTGATCAAGGGGGGCTTATTATTTAGGAATCGCGATGCGAAGATCGCCAGCACGCCAGTGTATGGATTTGAGAGCGCCTGGCGGGTGCCGTAAATATTGAAGAACCGAAGCCCTACGGTGGGGATGTTGTATGCGCGGCCCACGGTCAGGCAAAGCCGCTCCTGGAGGAATTTCGAAATGGCATAAACAGACGACAGGGCGGCGGTCTTTGTTTCCGGCGTAGGCACGGCCCGGAGCGGTTGGCCATGGCCATCGTGCAAATCCCACCGATGGCGTTTTAGTTGTTCCATCGAGCGTTCGTGGCCATCAACCAATGCGCCTGTAACCGATCGATACAGGCCCTCGCCGTAGATGCTCATGCTTGAGGCGACGATGAGTCGTTCGAGAGGTTTTCCAGCCAGCGCTTCAAGCAGGGTTGCCGTCCCTATGCCGTTGATACGGGTATAATTTTCGATCTCATACATGCTTTGACCGACCCCCACCGCCGCCGCCAAATGGAAGACCGCATCCACCCCTTTGAGCGAGCGGGCCAGCGCATCGGAATCGCGAACATCGCCAATGATCAATTCCACGTCCGCATCAAGATAATCCGGCCTCTTCGCCGCAGCTCCATGAACCTGCTTGCAAAGATTATCCAGCACCCGAACTTCGTAGCCATGGGCCAGTAACTCGTCCGCTAAATGTGATCCGACAAAACCGGCTCCGCCCGTAATCAAGACTCTCGAAATCATCCTTGCCTACCCTCCCAAAACTTACATGGGAATCGGAGACACCACCTAAAGTGTCCGTTTAATCCAGCTTCTTCTTTCCTTAAAAACAAAACCCTCCCCCTTGGCCGCTTCCATTGTGAGAATGCGGGTTTGCGCGGCTCAGGCCCAATCCTGAACCGCGCGGTTCATTTGTCGTTCCCCTTACCTTGCCGTCCCGTGCCTGGCCGCTTCCACGTTCACCGAGCGCTCAGCAATCGAGGTGAGCTTCTTGTCGGTCTCCCCCTCTTCATCGAGGGTCTGCTGAAGCAGTTCCGCCGACGTGGTTTCGCCCAGCCGCCTGGCCAGCGCCCGAAGCGTGCCATAGGCCGCGATTTCATAGTGCTCGACTTTCTGCGCCGCACCGATCAGCCCGGCGTCCCGAGAGTCAGGATCGCCCTCGGCATCGATGTAGTCCTTGCCTTCAGCGATCAAGCCTTTCATCGCCTCGCAGGTCTCTCCGCCCGGCCTTTCTCCAAGCGTGTCGAAGATGCGTTCCAATCGCGAGGCATGGCCTTTGGTCTGCTGAAGGTGCTGTTCGAAAGCCGCCCGCAAATCGGCGGAAGTTGCCGCTTCGGCCATCTTCGGCAGAGCATCGACGAGTTGTGTTTCGGCGTTGTAGAGATCGCGCAACTGCTGCGTGTACACGTCCCTTAACGAATTGATTTTCAATGACATGAGTCTCATAGGGTCTCCTTTGCTACTTCATAAGGTTCGGCACAACCGCTTGCGCAGAGTGTTTCTCGCCTAACCTTGAGGCGGCAGTTCGGCGTTACCCCCAGGTTGTATTGAGGTTGCGCGGCGGCGGGGAGGCGGAATGGGCGAGATGGACTCAATGGACAGAATGGCCTGGGTGGACGCGGCGGGCATCCGGCAGCTTCTGTTTCAGCTCCAAGACTGGCTGAAATAGGTCCCCTTGTTTTTCTATCCGGGCGAGCACTTCCGCAGCCTCGAATACGAGCCGGTCGCGTCCCTTCGCGCCTCGTTCAACTTCGTTCCAGGTCAGCGGCGTTGAGACGGTTGGGCGCCCTTTGGCCCGCAGCGAGTACACGCAAACCGTGGTCTTGTGATCGTCGTTTTGGCTCCAATCGACGAAGACTTTTCCAGCCCGCAAGCTCTTTTGCATTTTGGTGACGATGCAGTCGGGGTGTTCCCTGCCAACGAGTTCTGCAATCTGGCGAGCGAACTCTTTGGTTCGTTCGTAGGTTGTTGCCGTGTTTAAAGGAACATACACTTGCAGCCCTTTCGATCCTGAGGTTTTGGCAAAGCTTTCAAGGCCGAGCTTCTCGAAAATGCCTTTCAGCCAAAGGCCGACGTTACAGCATGAGACGATGTCTGCCGGAGGCCCCGGATCGAGGTCGAAGGCAACTACAGTTGGCCGGTTTATCGCCGGTGCGCAATGCAGGAACGTATGCAGTTCCAAGTCCGCTAGATTTGCCACCCACACCAGCGCCGGCAGATCCGTCAGCACGCAATAATCGATGGCCCCTTTTTCCCGATGACTTTTCACTTGGGTCGTCTTGATCCAAGTCGGTCGATGGGAGGGACATTGCTTCTCATAGAAGAAGAATCCGTTCACGCCGTCGGGATACCGCTTCAAGGTTAGCGGTCGGTTCCGAAGGTGTGGCAACAGGACCGGAGCGACGCGGATGTAATAGTCGATGACCTGGCCTTTGGTGAAACCGATCGCGGGATATAGCACCTTGTCGAGGTTCGACACAGGCACCGATTTCCCCTCAACTTGCAACTCGGACTTCCCGGTCACTTCCCCTTGGCGTGATGCTTTTGCTTGTGCTGTTTCATCACTGTCCGGGCGGCGACTTCCTCGGCGCGGTTGCCGTATCTGCCCGATTTCTCTGCGCTTTGCTTGATGTGTTCGTACTCGCGCTGCTCTTTGTCGCTGACGCCGCGTAGATGTTTCTTCTGAGGCATAACTCTCAACCCCTTCCCTGCACGTCGATCCACTTTCCGGCGTGCGTGCCTTATAAGATAATTACGCAGCTTCAAGCAACAGCGGTTGCCCGCGACCTTTAGCCGCCCCACTCACCACTGATCAACTTCCGGGCTCGCGCCGGAGCAAGAAAACGATCAGGAACACGACAAGCACCAGCCCCAGAATGCCGCTCGGGAAATACCCCCAAGCCGCGCTGTAAGGCCAAGTCGGCAAGGCGGCGAGCAATAACAGGATCAGCAGGATCAGCAGGATCGTAGGCATGGTTCACAGGAAGGTTCGGATGAAACCATTCGATTGGCTTTGAACCCTTCCCTGTTCCCGATGCTCAGAGCTTGGACAGGCGCCTCTCCGTTCAGCTATGTTCCGGCTCCAGATCGAAGCTGATCTTGGCGTTAATGCGAAACTGCGTGATTTTCCCGTCCTTAACCTCCGCTTCGACTTCTTTCAGGTAAATCGAGCGGATGTTTCGCAGCGTTTTGGATGCTTCACTGACGGCAACCTGCGCCGCGTCCTCCCAACTTGTCTGCGATTGCGCAAGAACTTCGATGACTTTAACGACTTTGGCCATGATGACGTAACCTCCCTGTTTGTTCTTCAATCGCGCAGGAGGGCGCTGCCGGCTTCGTTTACGAGAAGATCGCATACCAAATCCCGCCAAAGCAGTCCGATGCTTAGGGCCGGGAGCACAGCCAGAAGCCATTGAAGGAGCGTAAACTGGGGCAGTTCCATCGGACGCGCGTCGCAGGACCTGGGTAAAAAAATTGAGCCCCCCGCGACCTCCTCACCATACTCAGTGGCAAGGACCGACTCGAGTCGCAGGACCTGGGTAAAAAAATTGAGCCCCCCGCGCCCGAATGGACGCGAAGGGCTCATGTTCCCCCCAGAACAATCTTTAAATCTATGGAACGAAAATAGAGGGCAACCTGCCGATGCGCAACCAAAAACTTCGATTTATTTTAAGCCAACGGGCTTGGGAAGCGCATCCCGAACGGAAAACGAGCGCTCATTTGGCGCCAAAACCAAAGAGCACCGCCGGAACCGTTTTGGCCAGGATCTTGATATCCAACCAAATGGACCAGTTGTCGATGTAAGCCAGGTCGAGCTTCACCCATTCCTGGAAACTCGTGACATTGCTGCGCCCGCTGATCTGCCAAAGGCAGGTGAGCCCCGGCTTGACGCTCAGCCTCCGGCGCTGCGCCGAATTTTCGAATTTTTCCACCTCGTAAAGCGGCAATGGCCGCGGTCCCACCAAGCTCATGTCGCCGCGGAGCACGTTGATCAACTGGGGGAGCTCGTCGATGCTCGTCTTGCGCAGCCAGCGCCCAAATGACGTCACGCGCGGGTCTTTCTCGACCTTGAACACGGGGCCGCTCATCTGGTTGTGAACCTCGAGTTCCCCGCGAAGCATTTCTGCGTTCGTGTTCATCGTCCGAAACTTATACATCGTAAACGGGCGCCCGTTTTTGCCGCTGCGCTGCTGGCGGAAGATCACGGGTCCGGGGGAAGTGAGCCGGATTCCCACCGCTGCGGCGATTAACATCGGAATGCCCAGGATGAGCAGGATCAACGCTCCAAGGCGGTCGATCATTCCCTTCATAATCAAAGCCCACGAAACCTCGGGAGTGGTCCGAAAAACAAGCATGGGGCGAGTCCCCATCAAGTCAAAGGTCGGTTTTGCGATGGAAGTTTTGATGAAATCAGCTACGAGCCAAACTTCCACCCCTTCAGTTTCGCAAGCGCCGATGGCTTCCTGCAATTGGTTAAGGTGAGAGTGGCCGCCGGCGAAAATCACGCGGCTCACCGAATGCTTGTGCAAGGCCTCCACCAACTCGGCAACCGGCCGCTTTTGGATATCCATTTCCCCCACAATGTCCATCTCGATGAGTTGATCCGGTGAAAACGTCTTTCGCAGCGCCGCCATATCCTCACAGGTGCCCGCGAGCAGAACCGGTTCGCGGTCGCGTCCGCTCTTTGCGCGGGTCCGCCGGCGGATCAGGGTGATTCGCTCCCTGATCGTGAGGAACAACGTGGCAAGGGCCAGGAAAAGCAGGGCCACCGCCCGGCTGGGGACTTCCAGCCGGAAGAAAATGACGCAGAGGCCGACCAACAGCCCCAGCCAAAACGCAGCCTGAACCATTTGGTTGAGCGAGCGCCAGACCGTTTTTTGGAGCGGATGGGCGTAATAACCATGCATTTCCAGCAGAATCGGGCCGAACGGCATGATGATAAACAACAGCCAGCGAAACTGGTCGAACGTCCCAATGGGGCGGGTGAGGTCGAACCACTCGGTGGCCGAAAAGCGAAGGACATGCGCTGTCCAAAATGCCGCTACCAGCAGAATTCCATCGACGATCTGGTGTAGCTGGAGGTTAAGTTCTTGTTTTCGACCACTCATCGGGGAAATCTGCATTTTAATCAGCGAAAAAGCGATAATAACCTCATGCCAATCTCTGAAAAATCCAATCCTTTCTTGTTCCCGGGTGCCGTAGTCGGCACCATCCACACACCTCAAGCGCTCGCGGCTGCCTTGGAACTACGCCCCAAAGCCGTCGACTTCCTTGAACTGCGCGTTGATGCGTTTGCGTCTTTCGACCTCGAACGTCTTGAGTCGGAGATCGGCCGTTTGCCCGCTCCTCTCCTGGTCACGGTGCGTCATCCCAAAGAGGGGGGGGCGAACCAGCTTGGGCTCAGTCAGCGGCGGGCGCTCTTTAAACGTTTTCTCCCGCACGCCACGCTCATCGACGTCGAACTGCGTTCTGCCGGAGAGCTTTCCGATATCCTCGCGGAAGCGCGGGAGCAACGCATCGCCACCGTGCTCTCGCATCACGATTTCCGAACCACGCCTTCGATCAAGCGCCTCCAGGCTCTGGCTCAGGCTGCCAGCCGAACGGGTTGCACCGTCTTTAAAGTCGCGACGGTCGCAAGCTCGCCGAAGGCTCTGGCGGTATTGATGGAGTTTCTGGCATCTCATCGACCCGTGCCCCGCTCCCGCGCGCTTCCCGGGATGGCTCTGGCCGTGATGGGAATGGGTGAATTCGGAAAGATTTCCCGCCTCGCCCTCGGCCGGGCCGGTTCGGTGCTTAACTACGGCTACCTCGATAAACCGCAGGTGTCGGGCCAGTGGCCCGCCGAATTGCTCAAGCAGAGATTGCTGGAACTGGAATAGCCATTCGTCCATTTGGTCCATTTGGTCCATTCCGTCCATCGTTCCACCCACGAAATAGCTCGCACCCTCCCCCGACTCTGATTCTAATCAGGGCTGGGTTTACACCCCGATTTCACTGGAGAGTTTTCTTTATGAACACGACTAATTCCGGCGGTGGCAGTCCGCCCCTCATCCCTTTCCCCACTCGTGGCATTCCCGGCGGCGCTCCGCTGCTCTGGGGCGCGATTCCGTTAATCCTGCTGGGCGCGGCCTTTTTCGCGTCAGTGTTTGTCTGGACCGCCTGCCGGATTGAACCCGCGTCGGGCGAGTTCGCCATTCTCATTCACAAGACCGGCAAAGATCTTCCCCCCGGCCAGATCCTTGCCGACGCACCGGATCAGAAAGGCATTCAACTCGACGTCCTGCCGGAAGGGCGTTACTTCCGCAACCCGTATTCGTGGGAATGGCAGATCGCCAAAGCCACGGATATCCCGGCCGGAAAACTCGGGGTATTAACCCGCCTTTATGGCAAAGACCTGCCATCGGGCAGCATCATCGCTTCGGAAGGCACCAAGGGAATCGTTCCCGAAGTGCTGCTGCCCAGTCGCCAGCGCATCAATCCTTACGCCTACACACTCGAACTTTTCGATTCGACCTCCATTCGCCCCGGCTCCGCGGGGGTCGTGACGTCGCTGGTGGGGGATGACCTTTTCAGCAAGGAACTGCCGCCCGAGATGCGCAACACGTTTGTGGCCATCAACGGCTTCAAGGGAGTGATGCCCAAGGTGATCGAGCCGGGCACCTATTATTGGAATCCTTACATGTTCAGCGTCGCCGAGGTGAACCTCCAGAGCCAGCGCTTCGAGATGGGGGCGGACGACGCCATCAACTTCCTGACCGCCGACGGGTTCACGGTGCATGTCGAGGGCACGATCGAATACGCGTTGATGCCCGCCCAGGTATCCAAGCTCACGCATCAAGTCGGCGAGATGGATGACATCATCAAAAAAATCATCATGCCGCTGGCCCGCGGTTTCAGCCGGATCGAAGGAAGCAAGAACCCGGCTAAGAACTACATCACCGGGGAAACCCGCCAGAAATTCCAGGACAACCTGGAAGCGCACCTCAAATCGAAGTGCCTGGAATCCGGCGTTGCCATCCGCTCGGTGCTGATCCGCAACATCACCCCGCCCGACGAGATTGCCAGCGTGATCCGGGAGCGGGAAGTCGCCGTCCAGAATGCCCGTAAGATCGAGCAACAGATCGCCCAGGCCAAGTCGCAGGCGGAACTGACGCGCCAGGAGGGATTGGCCCAGCAGAACAAGGAAAAGGTTGAAGCGGATACCGCGATGATCCGGGCTGTCATCAGCGCAAAGCAGGACCAGGAAGTCCGGTTGATTTCCGCCAACCAGGAACTGGAAGTCGCCAAACTGGAGGTCGCCGCCGCAACCGCGCAGGCAGATGCCATCCTGCTCAAGGCCGAAGCCGACCGCAAAGTGATCGCCCTGGGCAACGAAGCCAACGCGAACGTAATCGCCACCCAGGTCCAGGCCTTCAACGGCGGGCTGAATTTCGCCCGCTACGAACTGTATCAAAAACTAGGGCCTCGCATCCGAACCATTCTGGCCGGCGACGAGGACAACGGATTGGGCGGCTTGTTCCGGCCATTGCTTTCCCCCACCAAAGATCAAACCAAGTAATCCCAAGCCATGAACAAGCAATCATTCGTAGCAGTTCTCGCCGCCGCGGCGCTCCTCGTCGGGGTCTGGGGCGTTTGGGAGTGGGTCTTCTGCCGGTTTTATGTTGGCCCCAATGAAATCGCCGTGATCACCGCCAAGAGCGGCGAGCCGCTCGCGCCCGGCCAGATTCTTGCAAAAGAAAATCAGCGCGGCGTGCGCGAAGAGGTGCTGGCCGAGGGGCGCCATTTCCTGAACCCGGTCGCTTACGACCATGCCATCCATCAGGCAACGATCATCCCTCCGGGCAAGATTGGAATCGTGACGGCCAAGAGCGGCACGCCATTGCCGGCCGGTGAGTTTCTCGCCGATGCCGGGCAGGCTGGCATTTGGCGCAAAGTGCTTGGGCCAGGCAAATACAGGCTGAATCCGGTCGGTTACTCCGTCGAGATGGTCGATGCCATCAATGTGCCGATCGGGTACGTCGGAGTCGTCACTTCCCTTTCGGGCGCACAGGCCCCGGAAGGAGAGTTCGCAAAAACCGGCGAGAAGGGAGTTCGGGGGGACATCCTCCAGCCGGGTCTTTATTACGTCAACCCGCGCCAGTTCAAAGTGGACGTGGTTGAGGTCGGGGTGAACCAAGTTTCGCTCGTCGGCAAGAAAGGCGGTGGGGTGATCACCAAAACTCAGATCGCCACCAACAACACCGCCATGGAAGAACTCCAGCGCAACGTCCTGGCGGAACAGCAAGCCAAACGCAAAGAATACTTCGACGCGGACAAAGCCTCTCAGGGGTCCATCAGCAGCTTCGGCGCAAGCCAAAGCTATTCCAACGCACAGGTTAGCCGGGCAGCCCCCAAGCCGCCCAAGCCGGCGAACCAGCCGCGCGATCCCTATGCATGTTCGAAACCCGCTGACAAAAAAGCTCTCGGCCAGCAGGAAATCCCCACGCAAGCGGCGTTTATCCTCAATCAAGGCGTCGAGTTCCCATCCAAGGACGGCTTCGAAATCAGCCTCGATATGAGTGTGGAATTCGAGCTTCTGCCCGAAAACATCGCCTGGGTATTCCGCAATTACGGGGATCTGCCGGCCGCCGTGGACAAGGTGATCATGCCCCAGATCCTCTCCATCTCCCGGTTGAAGGGCTCGGCCTACGGCGCGCGCGATTTCATCGTCGGCGATGCTCGCGAGAAATTCCAGGCCGACTTGACCGAGGCGCTCGCCAAGGTTTTGGCCGAAAAGAAAATCATTATTCATAACGCGCTCATCCGCCATGTGAACGTGCCGGAACAAATCCTGACGCCCATTCAGCAAGCCAGCGTCGCCCAAGAACAGGACCTTACCAATCAGGAACGTCAGAACACCGCGAAGAAGCAGGCGGAATTGAATACCCAGCTCAGCATGGTGGATCAGGCCGGCCAGCAGGTGCTCCAGGAAACCGAGAAAATCAAAGCCGGGATCAAGGCGAACCAAATCAAGCAAGTCGCGGAGATCGGTGGTGAAACCCTTCGCCTCGCCTCCAACATCGAAAAGCAAACCGCGGGAATTCGGGCGCAGAAAACCACCACGCTAGGCAAAGCTGCCGCCGACGTGGTTAGAATGGTCGAAGGCGAAAAGGCGACGGGCTACCAGATGAAGATCAAGGCCTTTGGCGACCCGGTTGCCTATAACCTTTGGACCTTGGCAAGTTCGCTCGATGACGACCTCAAGATCAACATCCTGCACAGCGGCCCCGGCACCCTCTGGACCGACCTCCAAAAGTCAGGCATGGGCGACCTCGGCGGAGCAAAGCTGATTCAGCAGTCGAAATAGGAGGGACAGTTATGAATGGGAATAATGGGAAGAATGGGAAGCATGGGAATAATGGGAAGGCCCCTTCCCAATCCCATACCTCCCATTCCGAAACCTCCCGTCCGCCGAGCATCCTGGTGCCACGCGGTGACTACCAGACACTGCTCTCTTATCAGAAATCAGAAGTCGTTTACGAGATCACCTTCCGTTTCTGCCAGCGGTTCCTCGCAAAAACCGACCGCACTATCGACCAGATGATACAGGCGGCGCGTTCGGGTAAGCAGAACATCATCGAGGGAAGCAAAGCCGCGATCACTTCCACGGAAACCGAGCTCAAACTCACCAATGTGGCGAGGGCCAGCTTGGAGGAGTTGTTGGAGGACTATCGCGACTTTTTGCGGGTTCGCGATCTCACCCTCTGGACCAAGGACAGCAGGGAGGCCCAATATGTCCGGAAACTGGGAATGATCACCCCGTTAACCTTTGACGTATTCCGGGACTTCACTGAAACTCGTTCCGCCGAGGTCGTTGCAAACTTGGCCATCTGCCTAGTCAATCAAGCCAATTACCTCCTCGACCGGCAAATCAAAGCTCTTGAGGCAGTCTTCTTACAGCAAGGAGGCCTTCGCGAGCGAATGACGAGCGCCCGCCTCCAAATCCGCCACCAGCAACGCTCCTAAAGTCTCTTCTCCCATAATTCCCATGCTTCCCATACCTCCCATTCCGAGCCCTCACTGATCGCAATTAAACAGCGTGTCCTCGAACCAACTGCAAATGACATAGTCGGTCGGTTGACTGGTTTTACTAGTCGCCGCTCCGTTCCCCAACGATTCATCATAGTGGAGATTGGCCCCGCCCGAAAGGGTGACCGTATTGCCAATGATGGAGCCGTAAAAGGCTCCACTGGTGCCGCCTCCGGTCAAGGTGATGTTCGCGGAAGGGGCGTTGACCACCGCCGAGAGTTCGCCGTTTCCAGCCAGGTTGTAGGTTGGTGGGTTCCCATTTTGAGGCTGGATGCCGTTGATCGTAAAGTTACCGGGGCGGTTATAGCTCCCGGAATTATTGACGAGACCCTGCCCGGTAAGCGTTACATTGCCGGTCACCCAGATGGTCACAATCACGTTGGGGTCCACAATGATTTGCCCCTGGCCTGCTTCCGAGATGTTCCCGTTCACATAGATCTCAACGTAGGTCTTCACGTTAGTCCCGGTAATATGAAGGTTGCTTTTTCCGCTTAACGAAATCCCGCTGGCGTTGATGTGCTTAACTCCCGTGGCGCTGGTTGCGATCGTGGTGGTGGCGTTGATCATCCCAACATTTTGGTCCGGGGTGCCAATCCAACCCGGTGCGCTCACCGGTGCGATCACCGTATAAGAGTGCGGATCGACTTGCCCCGTCACCGTTGCATTGCCCGTGGTGTTTGGGTCTCCGCCGTTTAGTCCGATGCTGCCATTAATTATGGCATTGCCGTTTAGATTCATGACGGCTCCGTTTGTGTAAACATTGCCATTGGTGCCCGACTTGCTCGCGGCATATTGGCCGTTTGAGTCAGACTCGGCTGGATTGGTCGAATCATAGCTATCCACCAGGGCATTGCCTACCATTGTGATGGAGCTTGCCGCGAGAATGGCAAACGCCCCGATAGGACTCCCGTTCGAAGAGATGAAGTTTTCCGGCTTCGCAATGACCTCGATCGTGCGTGAGGCCTGCGGAGTGGAAATGGCTTGATGGGTGAACCGGTTGGCGTGAAGCGAAATCATGCGCAGCGCTGTATCGGCGCTTTCTCCCGTCGAACGAGCAGGCCCCCCAATAAATTGAGTTCCCGTAGCGCGTACACGATAATATTGATGCGACCCGGAATCGACGAGGGTGGGCGGGGCGTCAATATAGACCTGGACCGTCCCCACCTTCACCCCTGCGGTGAGCATTTCCATCGTGCCGCTGAAAAACGGGGTTCCGGCTGCCGTGCCGGTGGTCCAAACCGGCTTTTGCCAGGGTGCGCTCACGCTGGACGAAATGGTCTTGCGAAGTTCGGCCATTCCCAGATCGATGCCCGACTCGGCGAGCATCAGCGATTCCTGCCACCCGGTCGCCTGGGCCACATTGTGGTATTTGCGCGCGGTTGCTTCCAGCACCAGGAATCCCACGGACGAGAGGACCAGCAAGACAATCAGCGCAAAGACGAGTGCGCTCCCGTGACAGTTCTTAGGTTTCATAGGTTCTATTGGTAAAGCGGTGCAGCCAGGGAGTTCCGCATCAGCGTGGTATTGCAAAACGGGGCGACTCTCGAGGTGCTTGCGGTCGTGAATTTGGAATAGGTGGCCCCGAAGGTGATTTGAGTCTTAATTTGCATGATCTTCCCGCTTGCGGCTGAGGCCAGCGGAATATTGAAGTTGCTGTAGGCTGACGCTCCGGTTCCGGAACTCAGCGCAATGAGTTGAAAGTCCTGAACGTTTGCCGCGATAATCGTCGTCGCCGCTGAAACCAAGGGAGAACCGGATGACGCTCCGCCGGTTTGGGTCCGAATCAGATTGTTCTGCGAGAGGCTGTATTCAACCTGAACGGAATCAACAGCCGGGCTGGAACTATTGTCACGGTAAAACACTCCGCTTCCGGTGATCACAGGCAGGCGGTGAATGGTGGAGCCGCCAGTGGAGCCGTAAAAATTGGGAACTCTGAGCGTGATTTTTATTCCGGTGCCCGAACCGGAAATGATGACACTTTGCGCTCTCCGCAAGTCCAGGGCCAGATAATCGGAAATCCGGATTTCCGACGCGTGTTTTCGTGCATAGTTGGTGCTCCCGTCGAATGATCGCAGGAGGGCGACCATTCCGGCCAATAGACAAGCCGATGCGACGGCGAAAACCGCGCTTGAGACTAGCGTCTCCATTAAAGTAAATCCGCTTTTGGAATATTTCATAACGGCTTTGGGGTTCCCCCGTTTGCAAGAATGGTGCTCATTGAGCGTGAGAGGGAGCGCTTGGAGGCGGACTCTGTCCAGGTCAGGGTCCAGGTGACTTGGACCGCCGAGTTGCTCGTGCTTAACGCGACGCCGCTGGAGGTCACCGTTCCTCCCACCCGCTCAAACGTGTCGAGGCCTGGCGAGACGATGCTGTTGGACCCCGTCGAATAGGGCGCGATCGATACGAACTCATGCGCGTCGGCCAGAAGATCCTCCCCGTCGGTGTTCTGATTGAGAATGTTTGCTTTGACCCAATCCGGATTATTGATCTGCTGCCAGCCTGCAACTCGGACCTGTTCGTTTCGCTGTTGAAGAACCTGGCTCGTGGCCGCGTGCTCGAACGAGACGCGCAAGATCCGAATACATTGCCCGCTAAGGACAAAGAGTCCGGAGAAAAGTAATAGAAGGATTCCGAGCGCAATCAGATTTTCAATCAGTGTAAACCCGGCGCGGGGAAGGTAAATGCAGGATAGGCTGGGTGGTTTCATTGGATTGTATTTAACTGTTCCCAGTACCCATAACGGAGAGCGCGACCAAAATACGTGCGGCAAAACAGACATGGTCAGAAGGAATTGCGAACACAGTGAAGAGCGCTGCATCTTTTGCCTCGTTCCAACAATAGCGATGCCTCAACGGCTTGGTGAGAACCCGGAGGAAAAAACATCCGCAACAACCGCGGAATAAATTAGGAGCGATGTGGCAGTTGGGCGGGGTTCCGTCCCTCAAACGCAGTAAATAAACTATAAATACATCGACTATGCTTACCTACATTAACAAAGCTCGGGCATTCACCTTGGTGGAAATCATGATTGTGGTGGCGATCATCGCCCTTCTGGCAACCTTGGCCCTTCCAAGCTTGCTCCGGGCTCGCAAGCGCTCGCAGGCAACCACCGTTCTCGAAGAGTTGCGCCTCATTGACGCGGCAGTGGATCAATACGCCATTGAATTCGGCAAGTCCAAGGGACAGGCCGTTTCGTGGGATGCCGTCAAAAGCTATTTGAAAGAGGGTTCATTGCTCTACAATTCGCTTCCAAACGACCGGTTGGGAAACCCTTATGCCGCTCAAGCAGTGGATGCCTTGCCGAAGGTCAATGCCACCACTTTCGGTGCACTCTCCGACGTGGCGCCGGTCGAATTCTGGTCGCCGTTCGCCCCCTGATCGGGTCGCGAGTCTGTAAACGATTCCATTCAGTCCAGCTCTCTTTCAAGGGGGCTGGACTTCGGCTTTTAGCTGGCGTGCTTGAAACCTGCGATCACTTTGCGAGTTTCAAGCGCAAACTGTTGGCGTCTTCTTCCTGGCCCACGCCCCGAATCTGCTTCACCTTATCCAGTTTTTGGGACGTATTGGATTTTTGATTGCAGTAAAGCATCGCCGTCTCTTCGGTGATAAGCCCGGCGGCATAGGCTTTTACCAAGGATTGATCAAAGCTGTGCCAACCCTTGGTCGCCGCCGACTCAATGATCTCCTGGAAGCTCCTGCCTTCGGACTCGCCCTGGCAGATCGTTTCTCTCGTTCTGAGCCCCGAGCCCATGATCTCCGTTACCATCAAGCGGCCTCCTCCGATTTTTCCAATGAGCCGCTGACTGACCACATATCGCAGGGTCTCGGACAATCGTTGGCGCACCTGCGCTTCCTCCTCCTTGCCGAACATCCCCACGATGCGGCTGATTGTCTGGCCGGCATTGATCGTGTGCAGCGTGCTAAAAACCAGGTGCCCTGTTTCCGAGGCGGTCATGGCGATTTCCATCGTCTCGCGATCCCGGATTTCTCCGACGAGAATGACCTTGGGCGCCTGTCTCAGAGCCGCCCTCAGGCCGCCGGAAAAGTCGCTGAAATCCTGGCCCAACTGTCGCTGGCTGAAAGTCGCCCGGAGTTGCGGATGCAGAAACTCGATGGGGTCTTCCAAAGTGACGACGTGAATATCCGCCGTTTGATTCAGCTCGTTGAGCATTGCTGCCAGCGTGGTGGTCTTGCCGCTGCCGGTGCCGCCGGTTACGAAAACGATCCCGTTCTTCTCCTTGATGATTTCCCGAAAGATTGGCGGCAGGTTCAGCGATCCGATCGATGGGATTTCCGATTGCAGCTTGCGCATCACGATCGCCGACGCACCATTCTGCTTGTAGATGTTCACGCGTAACCGGGCGACGTCCTTGATTGCGTAACTGCAATCGCACGAGCCGAACTTATCGAAGTCCGATTGCAACCGTTCGCTTCCATTAATGATAAACGTGGCCAGCCGCTTGGTCACCTCGGGCGTCAACTCTTCGTCCCACCCTTCGATGTGGGCCGATTTGAGCTTCCCGAAAACCTCGATCTGCGGGTATTTCCCGGAAACGAACAGCAGATCGGAAACGCCGCTTTCACTATTCATCATGGTCGTGAGCAGCGCATCGAGATCCTGACGCTGGAGAATCCCCCCTTCAAGTTCGACGACCCGCTGGGTGAGGGCCGACTGCATCGCCACAAACCGCGCCGCAACCAGCAAACGCAGGCGCAGCGCCTCGGGCTGAAACGGTTTGGTGAGGTAATCGTTCGCACCCGCTTCCAGCCCGGCGAGAATATCGGATTCGTCGGACCTCCCCGTCAGCAGCAAAAGATAGGTCCCGTTCTGTTTGGCGCGCAATCGGCGGCAGATCTCGTCCCCCTTCATCCCGGGCATGTTCCAGTCCAGAATCGCAGCGTGAATCTCGCTTTCGCCCTCGAGAATGGCCAGCGCCGCATTTCCGTCCGTCGCTTCGATCATTTCGTGGCCCCAACTCGTCAGCAGTTTGCGCAGATAGTTGCAAACCGAGACGTCGTCATCCGCGACCAGGAGTTTAAGAGGTTTCACGCCAGAGCCGTAATCGGGGCACACGGGGACCGTCAAATGGTTTCTTGTCCCCTGCGCTACAAGACGTAGGCCATCGTGTGCAGGTCGTGTGGGCGTCCCGCCTGCCGCAAAGCGCGGCCAAGATGGCTACAGGTGGTATGGGAGGTATGGGAAGGTTGGGATTCCCATCAGTCCCACTCCTCCGAATCCCCCCTATGCGAGCGGGCAACTGCGCCACTTGCTCATGGGAACTGCCGCCAGCGCCATCAATGCCAACTGACTGGCGATAAACCCCATCAACCACGGGAACGCTTTGTCCATAAAGCCGTAGGAGTGGAGGCCAACTCCCAGCATGTTCACGCCGAACCACGAGAAACTTGTGATCACATTTCCAAAAAGGGCCAGCACCATCAGGCCGCGCTGCCGGATGTACCCCCCCCAGCGGGCATGGAGCACGATCGCGCACCAGAGCACGATGAGCAGGGCGCCGTTTTCCTTGGGGTCCCAACCCCAGAATCGCCCCCACGATTGATCGGCCCAGATACCGCCAAGCACGGTTCCGACGAAGCTGAAAAGCGTTGCAAAGCAAAGGACGCCGTAGGTCATTCGCGTCAGCGATTTGGCGGAGTCGCGGGTCAGCGAGCGGGTGAACAGGCCTCGGATGACATAGAGCATTGCCATCATCCCCGCCAGAAACATCGCCGAGTAGCCCAAGGTGATTGCGACCACATGGGTAGCCAGCCAAATGTTGGTATCGAGCACCGCCCGTAACATCTCGAGCGTGTCTCCGCTTCCGGCGAGGTGGTGCGCAATGATGAGTGTGATGAACCCGATAATGGCGGAGCATGCCAGGCCGATCCCGTCCCGGAACATGCGTTCAAGGATCAATCCGATGATGACGGTTCCCCAGCCGATAAAGATCGCCGAAGAATAGAGATTGGTCACCGGTGGCCGGCCCTGCAAATACATCCGCGCGGCAAGTCCGAAGGTGTGGAGTGTCAGAGCCAGCAGCAACACGAAAAAGGCTGACCGGTTCAGGCTCTGCCCACCGCCAAGCCAGGAGGCGCAAACCAGCAGAAACACCAGAACGTATAAAATCATGCTCTGATAAAATGGCGCTATGTGATTGAACACAAACTCGAAGGACGCACGGCCCGTTGTCGCTGGTTCGCGTTCGGCCATGGAGGCGGAGAGCTCCGCGACCAACTGATTGAAAACGCCGGGCTTGTTGGCCCGGTAGGCGTCCCCGAGTTTGGCGTAGGCCTTGACCACAGGGCTAACCGCGCGGTCCTCCGGCACCCGCGCCAAGCTCTCTCCGAGCGAAAGCCAGTTCCCATGTTGCCGAGCAAGGGCATCGGCCGGAGGGACCGGCTGGATGGAACTCGCTTGAGCCATTTCCCGGTACCGTGGAACGAGTTTGCTGAACAGTCCGAGCTTCTCCTTCTCCACGGCGCTCGCTTTCTCTCCGTTTTTCATGGCATCCATGGCGGCGGGAGCGATCTTCTCGTACGCTTCCAACTCGCTCGCGAAGTCCTCCGCGGCCTCCGGTCGCAGGCTGTGTTGGAGCTGTTGGTAAACGATCAGGGTGTTGCGCAGATTGTAAATCGCCGTCTGGAAAGAAGAGCGCTGGGCCGATTCGGTCCGCGCGGCTTGCTGCCCCTGGTCGTCGATCTTCTGGAGATACGGCTCAAGCTCGCCGTAGCTGAAGTATTTCCGGTCACCCTGCTGCCAGCCGAAAAGCCCGAGCACCTCCGGGTTGTTAATGGCAAAACTCGGATAACGATCCGCCACTGAAGGCTTAAACAGCATGTCCGCCAGCCAACGCGTGGCGCTCAGCGTCTCGCCATCTTCAAGGCGCAAGGTCTGTCGCCCGCGGATGATGACCAGTGAGTTGCGCGCCACCGTGTCCAGCGGCTTTAATCGGCCGGCGGCAAGCACAGGGAGCTCGCCGAACGTTTTGAAATCAAACTCGCCCGGCGACAACTTCGGCATCCGCATACTCCAAGCGAGCGAGCCGATGGCGAGGATCAGGACGAGCCATGGAATGAAGCGTTTCATTTTCAGCGGGCAACTTTGTTTCGCTGCGCGAAGCCGACGAAGTGGATGGAGAACTGAATCAGCAGCCCGATGCCGATGACGACGCAGGCGATATACGGGGCCACGAAGCTCGGATTATGGACGACCTGCAGGATCGAAGACTGATCGCCCTGGCCAAAGCCCGACTGGTAATACGTCTCTCCGCCATAGCGAAAGGGATGGTTCATGTAGATCAGCACGTCGCGGCTTACTCCATGCGCGGCATCTGTGAGCGTAATGTGGCTGGAAAAGTTCTTGGGAATGTCGGTGCCCGGATAGTCCTCGTGCGTGAATTTTTGAAGCGTGATGCTGTAGGGCTTGTAAAGACGCGTCGGCCGCATCTCTAGCCGCCACGGCCCCCCGGCGCAGGAAAACTTCTGGGGCGCGCCGAGCCCGTCCGAAACCAGCCAGGTGCCGAGAGATTCGCTTCCGGGGGTCGTTTGCACGAGTTGAATCACCGCGCTCTTTACGTCGTGTCCGTCCACCGAGGTCGCCCGCGGAAGTTCTTTCACCGAGACTTGCATCCCGAGTCCCTGGTCCGCAACCCGCACGGTGTCGCCCGCCTTGATCATCGCGATCTCGGAGTTCTCATAGTAGTGTTTGATCACTATCGAGAATGGAAGTCCGCTTGGATTGATCGTCCCGCCCTGGCGCAGACGCGCCTCAGGAATCGCGGTGACCCGGTCCATTTCGGGGTTGCGCTCATCGATGATTGCCAATTCCGAGGACCGAAAATCCTGCGAATAGTTTTTGGTTTCGCCAGGAGCGAGCTCTATCCGGCTTTCCACCGAAAACAAATCCGTGAACAGGCCGCCGGCCAGCATGACGATGAGGCCGCCGTGAATCAACTGGATGCCCAGGTGCCGGATATTCCAGCGGAAGCGGCGGAGGTGCGCCGTGAGCAGGTTGACCAGCAACACCGCACCCAGCAAATGCCCGCCCGGGAACACCGGAATCCGGAACCCCTTCGATTCGGAAGGCCACCAAACCAGCATGCTTTGGAAATACCTTTCCTGCACCACCTGGGTGCCGAAATGCACTTGCGCCATCGTCCCCGCGAAAACCAGGATGATCGCTGCCGACAGGCAAACGATGGTCAACTTGATCGAAGAGAAGAAATCAAGAAATCGGTGCCACATTTGGGAGAGCTTATCGAGGGGAAGCGGTGGTGCCTGCGGCGTGGCCTGACTCTGGAGCTGGGTCCGCGGTGGTCGGCGTGCCGAAGCGGACCGAGCCAATCCATTTGAGGAAATCGTCCTTCTCCGCACCCACCAATTCCGCATTGCCGCGTAGCTTGAAAAAGACCGTCATATCGGCCTTTGAGGCCATCGCCGCAATAATCCGGCCATCTTTTTTCGGGTCGGCGCCCTGGGGCAGTCCTTGGATGTCCACAACTGTCATTTGACCCAAGGGCGTGGTGAGCGTTTTGGATTTGTTCGCAAGTTCGTCCGCCGAGAGCGCCGGCTGGCCCAGTTGCGATTGCCAGCGATTGACATTGTCCAGAATTCCCCCGGCGCCCGCTCCCAAAAGAATCAGCGAAATGTCCGCCTCCGTCGCGTTCTCCCCTTTCACCGCAAAGCTTGCCAGCCGCATTGACGATGGGGGTTTCACCTTCCATTTCGGCGATGGACTCCCCAGGTCAAGCTCCGGTCCGCCACTAGGGGCTGCGCTATTGCTCATTCCAACGAGGTTGGGGTGGCCCGGCGGCATTGCTGCAGTGTCAACGCCAGCGCGGGGAGCCCCACGGGGTTCAGAAACAGCCTTTTCCACGCTGTACACTTTGATTTCGTCCTTTTTTTCGCAACCAGGATTAACTGCGCTTATGAACAGGATGCCGCACAGAAGAAATGATTGTCGGAAAGCCATCGGTGCGATCCTATACACGCCAAATCCGCGTGAGTCAATCAGGGTCAGATATTTTATCAAAATTCCGGGATTTTCGAATCAGCGCCCAGAGCAGGAAAACCGTGCTGCCGACGACCAGCCAGTCAAAAAGCGCTTGGTGTTGCCGTTGCCACTGAAACAGCGCAGGCGCAAAATTTGGATTTTGGCGAAGCATGACGTAGCCGATCATCGATGTGCTCAGGAGCGAGAGGACCAAATGAAGCAGCGTCAGGCTGACGCTGACCCCGACGGCCGCCGCGCCGAGGGCCGCTCCCCAGAGCAAATACCGCTCATGCATCTGCGGGAGCAGAGTGAACATGAACACCCAGGGGGCAAACAGCGCGAGCAGAGTTCGGGCACTGTTATCGCGCTCATAGCGCGCCAGCTTCCAGGCGCACAGGATCAGGGCCGCGAGGTAAAACAAGCGAAGCAGCCGCTGCAAGCTGAGCCCGAAGATCACGCTCTCCAAAGTCCAGCCTTGGTCGGCGAGAATGGAGGGGAGGTTATTGGCTTCTCCCATCACCATGTAGGGGTAATGTCGCATTCCATAGAGGAACCCGATGCGCAACCAGGCATAGCTGCCCCCCAGCCAAGAGCCCGCGAGGAATGCCGCTAGCGCGAGCACGATTCCATATACCGCAAACCGAACGCGCTTTTCGCTCCCTGCGAACAGGCGCCCCTTCGCAGCCGAAACTTCCACGCCGGCCAGCAGAATGCCCGTGGCAGTCACCGCCAGCACGGCGGCTGGAGTTTGCAGAAGGAACGGAGCAGTCACAATCGCCGCCGTGCAAACCATCCCGGCAGCTACGCAAAGGGCGTCCGCCCACCCGCGGCGGAGCAGGGGCCACAGCAAAAAGATCGGCGCCACAAACAGCATCTGTCCCTTGAACGTTCCCCCGAGGAGGGCAAGAGCCCCGCAGAAACTCCACCGGCCTTTTGAACCCGCTACCGCCGCGCCGAGGTAGAAGGGGATAAGCCAAACGTCCCACTGGGGCCAGCCGTGGGAGTTCAGGAGGATCGCTGGATTCAGCCAAAACAGGCTTGCCGCAAAAAGTCCGCGAAGGGTGGCTCGATCAGGGCCGGAATCGCCGGCCTCAGTCGTCACGATCTTGCGGTGTTTCTTGTCGCGCCGCACCCAGTGCCGGACCAAAAAGAACATGAGGATACTTGAAACCAGTTCGCACGCGGCGTTGAAATTCCGCAGCGGCTGGACATACCGGGCGTTGCCCACCTCCACATTCGGGCGCCGTTCCCGGACGGAACGCACCCACATCGACATCACCAGCAGGCGCAGCGGCGGGTAATCGAGTTGATAGTTGCCGTCGGGGTAACCCGATTCCACCTCATCGTAAAAGCTCCAGTAACCCTTCAGGAGCTTGTGCCAACCGCCCGAATCGGCGGCGTGGCGCGGTTCTCTGTTCTGGACGGCCTCGCCGTGCTTCAAAACTTCGCTGCCCCAATAATAGCCGTTGATGATGTCGCCCGTGAAATGAATCGGCGCGGTTTCATTCCAAGTCCAGCGGCGCAAATAAAATCCCGTCCATACGACGAAAGCGACCAAAACGACCAGCGCAGCGGACCAAGCCTGGCTCTTCCAGTTTCTTTTTTGGCTCCAGGGCAGGAGATTTCTGCGTCGAATGAGGTTTCTCATTCGGGAAAGGCTTCCAAAGGGGCGGGAGATAGTTTCATGGCTGTTGTGGCCGTGTGTTGGCTCAGGGCACCAAAGGCTCACACCTTTGATCGTGAAGCAACCCTTTTGCCACCGAATTGATTTTCCCAAGCTTCGCGAAGGCCTCCATGGAGGGCGAGATTCGCACGCGTTCCCACTCTCAATCCCATGCTTTCCAAATTTCCCATTCTTCTCAACGTCCCAAAATAAGAAAGGGCCGCCCGGTCACCCGGACGGCCCTTCCTCTGATGGGAATCAGTATTTGCTGAACCCGCTTACTTGCCGAGCGCGGCCTGGGCGGCTGCGAGGCGCGCGACTGGCACGCGGTAAGGCGAGCAGCTCACGTAAGTCAGTCCGAGATTGTGGCAGAACTTGACGGAATCGGGATCGCCGCCGTGTTCGCCGCAGATGCCGAGCTTGATTTCCGGACGGGTCTTGCGACCCTTCTCGGCGGCAATCTGCATGAGCGCGCCAACGCCAGTCTGGTCGATCGTTGCGAAGGGGTTCTTCTTCACGATTTCGAGTTCGGCGTAGTGCGGCAGGAACGAACCGGAGTCGTCACGGCTCATGCCCAGAGTGGTCTGGGTGAGGTCGTTGGTGCCGAAGCTGAAGAACTCGGCGGTCTGCGCGATTTCGTCAGCGGTCACGGCGCCACGAGGCACTTCGATCATCGTGCCGACCATGTAAGCGATCTTGACCTTCTTTTCCTTCATCACTTCAGCGGCGACGCGGTGGATGATCTCAACCTGGATGTCGAGTTCCTTCTTGAAGCCGACCAGCGGAACCATGACTTCGGGCTTCACCTTGATGCCCTTTTTCTGGACTTCAGCGGCGGCTTCGAAGATGGCGCGGGCCTGCATTTCGGTGATCTCGGGGAACGAGATGCCGAGACGGCAGCCACGGTGGCCGAGCATCGGGTTCTGCTCGTGCAGGTCATGCACGCGCTTGGAGACGACGTCCACCTTCACATTGAGCTTCTCCGCCAGGGCATTCTGCGAAGCGCTGTCGTTCGGCAGGAATTCATGGAGAGGCGGATCGAGCAGGCGGATGGTGGCCGGGAGGCCCTTGAGCGCCTTGAAGATGCCGAGGAAGTCGGCCTTCTGGAACGGCAGGAGCTTGGCGACGGCGGCCTTGCGGTCGTCGATCTTGTCGGCAAGGATCATCTCGCGAACCACGTCGATGCGGTCGCCTTCGAAGAACATGTGCTCGGTGCGGGTCAGGCCGACGCCGCTGGCTCCGAACGCCACGGCGTTCTGAACCTGCTCAGGCGTATCCGCGTTGGTGCGGACCTGGAGCTTGGTGGCTTTCGCGCACCAGTCCATGAGCTTGACGAAGTTCTTGTAAGTCGCGCCCTTCTTGGCGGTCTTGTCGTTATACAGGAGGCCCTGGATCACTTCGGACGGGGCGGTCTTGACTTCCCCTGCGTAAACGAGGCCGCTGGTGCCGTCGATCGAGAGGTAGTCAACGCCTTCCGTGAAGGTCTGACCGTCGGCGGTCATGGTCTTCGCGTGGTAGTCCACGTCGATGGCGGCAGCGCCGCACACGCAAACCTTGCCCATCTGACGGGCGACGAGCGCCGCGTGTGAGGAAACCCCGCCGCGAGCGGTGAGGATGCCTTCGGCAGCGATCATGCCGCGCAGATCTTCAGGCGAAGTCTCAACGCGAACGAGGAGCACTTTTTCACCCTTCGCAGCGGCGGCCGCGGCGCGGTCGGCGTTGAAGTAGATGATGCCCGTGGCGGCGCCGGGACCGGCGGGAAGGCCGGTGGCGATCACCTTGGTGTTCTTAAGCGCGGTGCGATCGAAGATCGGCGCGAGCACTTGCTCAAGCTGTTCAGCCGGAACGCGGCCAACGGCGGTCTGCCAATCGATGAGGCCTTCTTTTTCCATTTCCACAGCGAAACGAACGGCGGCGACGCCGGTGCGTTTTCCGTTGCGGGTCTGGAGCATGAATACCGTGCCGGCCTGGATGGTGAACTCGAAATCCTGCACGTCCTTGAAGTGTTTCTCCAGGACGGTGCGGATGCGATCCAACTCGGCATAAGCCTTTGGCATCTGCTTCTTGAGCTCGATCACGGGCTCCGGAGTGCGAACGCCGGCGACGACGTCTTCACCCTGGGCGTTGATGAGGAATTCACCGTAGAACATCTTCTCGCCGGTGGCGGGGTCACGCGTGAAAGCCACGCCGGAACCGGACTCTTCGCCCGTGTTGCCGAACACCATCGCCTGCACGTTGACGGCCGTTCCCCACTCGCTCGGGATGTTGTATTTGCGGCGGTAAACGTTCGCGCGATCGTTCATCCAGGAACCGAACACAGCGCCGACAGCGCCCATGAGCTGGGTCCAGGGATTGGCCGGGAATTCTTTACCGGTGCGCTCTTTGACGAGCTTCTTGAAGCGGGCAACGAGTTCCTTCTGGTCGTCGGCCGTGAGCTGGGAATCAGCGAGTTCGGCATTGTTATACCGCTCGTTTTTAACCTCGGTGATGACGGTTTCGAAGGGCTCGTGATCTTCATTCGGGAGCTTCTGCACGCCGAGAACCACGTCGCCATACATCTGGACGAAGCGGCGGTAGCAGTCCCAAGCGAAACGCTCGTTGTTGGTGGCCTTGGCCAGCGCGACCACGCTGTCGTCGTTGAGGCCGAGGTTCAAAATCGTGTCCATCATGCCGGGCATGGAATCCCGCGCGCCGGAGCGGACGGCGACGAGGAGAGGCATCTTCGTGGTGTCACCGAACTTGGTGCCCATGATCTTCTCCATATTGCGCACGCCGGCTTCCATCTGGGCCTGAAGCTCAACCGGATAGGTCCGCTTGTTGGCATAGAAATAGGTGCAGACTTCGGTCGTGATGGTGAAGCCGGCTGGCACTGGCAGACCGATGCGGGTCATTTCCGCGAGGTTCGCGCCTTTGCCGCCGAGGAGCGGCTTCATCGAGCCGTCGCCATCAGCCTTTCCTGCACCCCAGGTATAAACGTACTTCTGCTTCTTGCCGCCGACTTTTGCCGCCGGAGCCTTAATCGCCTTCTTGGCGGGGGCCTTGACTGCCGCTTTCGCAGGAGCCTTCACGGGGGCCTTGGCCGCCGCTTTGGCTGGAGCTTTTTTAATAGCTGCCTTGGCTGCCACTTTTACGGGTGCCTTGACAGGAGCTTTAGCTGCCGCTTTGGCTGGAGCCTTGGCTGGAGCTTTTTTAGGAGCAGCCTTTTTTGCGGCTGACTTGATTTTTTTGGCCATAATGTTTCTTTTGGGTTGGTAGCCGGTTCTAAACCGGGGTGAGCTTCTCTGAATCTGCCAGCACTTCGGTGATGGCATTGGTAAATTTTGCAAGTCCGGGAATCGGCACGATGACGGTATTGCGCCTTCCATGGGCTTCTTCCACGATACGAAGAAACCGACCGCGTTCATTTTCGCGGTAATCGATGCTGATCTGTTTGGATTCGATCTGCAGGTTTCTGGTGGAAATAACGGTGTCCATTCTTGAGACGGGCTTTTTCTCCAATGTCAGTCAGAACCCAGCATCATCGCGGATTGTCGAATCGATCCCAATCGTTGGCCGTCCCTCGACTTCCATCTCGATTCGAGAAAAACCAGCGTGCTTCGGACCCCCGCTCGCATCCTGGATTCGAGCGCATTTCTTGCGACAAATTATGTGAGTGAACTGACGGAACACCAGAAAGCCGCGAACCTTCTCACAGATCGGCCATGCCGTAAACAGGAATTTCAGAGAAGATGAAGAGAATCTAATCGTGGAGCTTTGTGCCTCCATTTACCCCTCTTTGGGATGGCACGGGCGGCTCTTCCTTGCCGACGTTTTCGAGAGCCCGAGCATCCCGGAGATCGAGCCAAGCCTTTCGAGGCTTTTAAAAGACGAAGCCGAAGATGACCTGAGAGTTGATCTTGGTTGTGCAATGGCCGTGCTTGGAACGCCCTCATCCCAGTCGACTGCAAGGGCCGTTTACCGGGAGTGCCCGGATGACCCTGAACACTTTTTCATTGCCGAAACCCTCTATTATCAGTTTGGCATCCAAGGCATCGATGATCCGGATCTGGCCGCGCGAGATTTTTTCTG
>SESF01010784.1_pt1 | contig 36181 bp, 31 predicted proteins | sample 3171521 | NCBI WGS metagenome assembly SESF01 (sample SAMN10866945, study PRJNA518727) | freshwater metagenome | biome: subpolar coniferous forest; feature: holomictic lake; material: water; isolation source: holomictic Lake 227, 6 m and 8 m depth | place: Canada: near Kenora, Ontario | collected...
ACAAATTTCTTTCCTTCAAACTCCAGGGTATGACCGGCATTCGGACCTCCCTGAAAACGGCTTACCAACTGGTATCCGGGAGTCAACACGTCAACAATTTTCCCTTTTCCTTCATCTCCCCACTGGAGACCTAACAAAACATCTACTTTCATAGCAAAATTAATTAATTTTATAATTCACATAAACAGGTATTCTGCTTCATCTTCCCGAAGAACTGTTTGAATGCATTTTTCATCTTTTTCGTTGACAAATAGCTTTATAAATCAGGATTCTGTGTTTTTTAATTTCGCCTTGCATTTGTGGCATAAACCATAGAGGTATAAGGTGTAATGCGTAGAATAAAAATGCGCAAACTTACGGGATTGAATCGAAATTCGTAATTGTTTATCAGTAAATTCTTTCACTTTTCCACAACTGGTACAAATTAAATGATTGTGCGTGTTGTTTCCAAAAGCTTTTTCATACTGAGCAAACTGACCTCCTAGTTGGTGCTTGATGATAAGCTTACAATCGAGTAATAATTCCAGCGTGTTATAAACCGTCGCCAAACTAACCCTATAATCTGTCAACATGATATTATACAATACTTCTGCATTGAAATGACCTTCGAAAGCATTAATCCGCTCCAGAATTGCATAGCGTTCAGGCGTTTTACGATGCTTGTGCTCTTTGAGATATTCAGTAAAAATCTCTTTGACAGCTTCAAAGGAAACTTCTTCTTTCATGCGTAAATAATTGTTTTGTTAGTTGTCGCATGGAACTCGCATTAGATTTTCTTCCTCTTTTGGATTAAACCTATTATAATGCTCGTTTCATAGGGTTAAAATTGCGTCCAACAAAAGTACAACTTTTGCATTGTTTTTTGCTATAATATTCCCAAAAATAACATTTCTTGTTTCACTTCGGCTATAATATAGTGTTGTCCATTTGAACCAATTGCCTGAAATTCATTTATTTCACTAAGAATAGCGAAGGCAGTTTCTTTATCTATCCGGCAAAACCGACCTAAACAAAGTGCAATAGCTTTGTAAAGATGAAAATTATCTATAGTAGAAACTTGAATGGCTTTTTGAATGATAAAATTCAATTGTTCCTGATTAAATTCTATATAAACCCGTGCTGCCAGAATAAATCCGCTAATCTGAATCCAAATATTTTCAGAATGAATCCATTCAGTACAAAGTTGGGTGGCAAAAGAAAGGCGAGAATATAAATTCAAGCAAACCTGCTCAACCAGTTCAATCTGATTAAAATCTTGCGACCATTCATTTGCCAGCTGAATTGTAAACTTTGTTGAAGGTTCAAGCAAGGAAGCCAAAATCATGGTTTCGCGAATTTGCAGATTCCAAAGCCGTTGAGCTAAATCATGACTTGGCGAATAAGCTGCAGCAATTTCCTTGATGCGTGGAACAGAAACACCATAGTTTTTTTTATATAAAATACCCTTTTCGGTCATCTGTTCGGATACGATTCCGTTCATCGACAGCATGATTTTTCGTCTTATTTCCGAAATTTGAGCATCTAAATCGGGCATTGAGATATAATATTTCATTTTATTTCTAAGTTTATTCGCTGGATATTAAACAATTGCAAAATTCAACCGAATTTTCAAAAAAAATAGTTGCACAAGTTCGACAGCTGTATTATCTTTGCACTCGCAAAACATGGTGGTCGTAGCTCAGTTGGTTAGAGCGTCTGATTGTGGTTCAGAAGGTCGCGGGTTCGAGACCCGTCCTCCACCCATACTAAAATGCAATTAAAAAGGAAGGACAAATCAGTTCTTCCTTTTTTCTTTTTTATCGGCTTTAGTTTCGGCTTTTTTCTCTTCCTTTTTAGCCTTATCAACCAAATCGGTTGCTTTGTACAAGTCTACAAAATCATACCCACGCTTTGATAGTTCGACGAGTAAAGCATACAACTGCGTATAAAACTTATCTTTACGACGGTAATCGCTACCAATGTGAAAAAGCAATATACTTCCGTTCAACCCGTCTTTCGAATCAACTTCTAAAATTCGCTTGTAGATTTCTGTTGATGGAAAATAATTATCACGCATTTCGGGCGTGGAAGTATCATAATTAGAGAGTAATCCCGGCATACAATTTATCAACTTCACTCCCACTTCTTTGCACCAGTAACTGATACTATCGTTGTGCCATTCGTGCGGAGGCAAAAAGAACGGTGCCTGACTTTTTGTTATTCCAAACCGCTCCATTGCTTTGTAGTTGGCTTTCAAATCGTTGATAAAACGCATTTTGTTCACCAGCATGGAATCTCTGTTCTGAAAAGAACTATATTGCAGATATTTATCAGAATTTCCACCCAAATAGTGGTTTTCGGCAATCAAACCATCAATTATCGGCTTATTCTTCGCACTCCGGTAAAAATCGCCCGTAAAAAAGAACGATGCTTTGATATTTAGTTTTTTCAGTGCATTCCGAATTAACTTATGTCCGTCGTTGAATTGATGTCCGGCAAATACAAGGCTGATTTGTTTTTTTGTAGTGTCTGTCCGTGTTATTGCCCCAAAATCATATTCATTATTATCTGTAAGTTTGCCCGGAACACCCTCAGACTGTTTACCCGAAAGCAGATAGGATAAAGATGCAGTTCCATCAAAAGATGGAACATTGGTCACAAAGTCGGAATTATCGTCGTGAAAAACGACCCAATCAGACTGGAAGCGAGCATATGGGTCGTCTTTCGACAAATTGACGCCCTGCAAATAGTTATATAATTTTTTCTGAACCGGTCCTGCAACCAACCCTCCGGAGATTATCGCGGAAGCAACATTTCCATTTTTCGGTAATCCTGCAACCATACTCTTCCCCCACGGATTTCGACCAAACAGCCAGTCAGACAGTCCGGTTTCCATGTCAACGAAGGAAGAATCATTTGTCAAAGCGCGGTACAAGCGACATTGCGAAGCCAAAGCCACCACGAGATTATTGGAATTCATAACCAATGGGACGCCCACATTAAACGGATTTGCAGAAGCATACGAACTCATCCGCCGGATTCCGCTAAGCAAGTTTTCCTGAAATTCTTTTTGGAAACGGGGATTTTCGACATTGAGCAACAAAAAATGTCCTAAATTAATGAACGGATACCATTGATAATGGGCAGTTGTGTCGGAACACATCCAGGGCGAGACAGGTTCCATCCGACCAAAACGAGCGGCTTCTTTCAGATAATTCGGGTCATACGTCAGCTGATAAAGCTGTGCGGCGGCCAGTTCCATATCATCGCTCCAGTTGTCTTCTTCCTGAAAAATAGATGATTTATAGGGCACATTCTGACAAACTCCGGGATAATTTTTGCCCAATTCGTAAGCGTTTATTGCTTTAGCTTTCAAACTATCGGCTAAAACAGGATAAAACTTAGCCAATAGTTGTGACCCCAAGGCAAAAGCTGAACTGTATTTACCTGCAATCGACGCAATTCCGTTAGAATGATTTTGGACAGACAAACCTTGCGGTTTTCCGGTAGCAATATATACCGGGCGAGCATTTTCCTGAGGCACTGCAACATTCACGTGTTCATCGAAGCTGATATTAGTAGCTTCTGTTTGCACATTATCGCCAACCTGATGATACATTAGGTCCTTTTCAGGATACATTTTCAACAGCCAATCCAGTCCCCATTTGGCTTCGTCCAAAATATCAGGAATTCCATTCGGAACTTCATTCCCTTTGGCATCAAACTTGTCGGTAAATGAATTAGGATTCATTTGATACGCAAACAACATCTGATAAACGGAATTAGCAGCCGTAGAACCATTTTGGATAAAACTGGCATTATCGTGCCATCCACCTATCACATCAACCGATTTCGGTGTTTCTAACTCAGCAATACTGATGGATTTTTGGTTTGATTTTCGGGAATTTGACTTAGATAATCTAAAATTAGTGGATTCCGGCTGACTGTTTTTTAATGATTTCAATTCATTGCCTGTGGATTCATAACCTTCCATGGGATGATTATCGGTTTTGAAATCGATATTATTTCCACAACGTTGCTGGCGAATATAATTCAGCAGAAAATCCGCCGATCCGAGATACACATTTTTGTTGATATAAATGGTGGGTGAGTAAATCAAATTAGCTTTTATATAAAATGCTCCTTCGTGTTTAAAATTAGAAAAATCAAGAACATATGTACTTTTGAAAGATTGGAATTCTGCTTTTGAAAAAACTGTATTAAACACCGCCAGTTCCTCATTTGTGAGTGCATCGTGAATGCTGAATTGCTTTATATCCTGATTGGATTCGCTCAGCAAAACGGCTTTTTTAGCAGCATTAGGCAGATAACCCAATTGGTTAATCCGAATCCATGCGTCAATGCTGAAAGTATAAATACTTATACAGAAAATGGACAAGATTACTATAACTAACTTTTTTATCATGAATTAAACCCTTTATTTTGCAAATGTAGCGCAAATAATCGAGATGGCAAATGGAAAATTATTGAGAAAAAAATATTACTTTTGTGGCTAATTTTGATTTGACAAATTACAATATAACTATAAACAAATGAAAGTATTAAAATTCGGCGGAACATCCGTAGGTTCTGCTGCCAGAATGAAAGATGTTGCCAAATTAATTTGCGATGGGGAGCAGAAAATCGTTGTTTTATCTGCCATGTCGGGGACTACCAATAGTTTGGTGGAAATTTCCGATTATCTGTACAAAACAAACAACGCCGGAGCATTGGAACGAATTAATGCTTTAGAGCAAAAATATGCGGATGTGGTAGAAGGGTTATATTCAACCGAAAAATACAAATCGGAAGCCAAAACCGAATTGAAATCACATTTTGAATACCTGCGTTCATTTTCTAAAGCAGTTTTCACTTTGTTCGAAGAAAAAGCTGTTTTGGCAGAAGGTGAAATGCTTTCAACCACCATGTTCCAGCTTTATTTGCAGGAGATTGGTGAAAACAGCACTCTACTTCCTGCATTAGAATATATGCGCATTGACAAAAATGCAGAGCCTGATACAAATTTTATAGCTGAAAATCTGGCAAAACAACTGGAACTTCAACCTGATAAAATGATTTATATCACTCAGGGTTTTATTTGCCGAAATATCTATGGCGAAATTGACAACCTGCAACGCGGTGGTAGCGATTATACTGCCTCGCTGGTTGGTGCTGCAGTAAAAGCTTCTGAGATTCAAATCTGGACCGATATTGACGGCATGCACAACAACGATCCACGTATTGTGGAAGGCACAAAACCTGTTCCGGTATTGCATTTCGAAGAAGCTGCAGAGTTGGCCTATTTCGGTGCGAAAATTCTTCACCCAACTTGTATTCTACCAGCCAAACTGGCAAATATTCCTGTACGATTGCTGAACACCATGGAGCCAAAAGCACATGGAACGTTGATTTCAACCCAAAGCAAAAAAGGTAAAATTGAAGCTGTAGCCGCAAAAGACGGCATCACTGCAATTAAAATAAAATCAGGCCGTATGTTGCTGGCACACGGCTTTTTGCGTAAAGTTTTCGAAATTTTCGAGTCGCACCATACTCCGATTGATATGGTAACAACTTCGGAAGTTGGAGTTTCCGTTTCTATCGACAATGCTAAAAAACTGGACGAAATAGTGAACGATTTGAAGAAATTCGGAACTGTTACAGTTGACAAAGACATGGTGATTATTTGTGTGGTGGGTGATATGCCATTCGAAAATGTAGGTTTTCAGGCAAAAGTGGTTGGTGCATTAAGCGAAATTCCTGTTCGTATGATTTCATACGGTGGAAGTAACTACAACATTTCGTTTCTGATTAAAGCTGATGACAAAAAACGTGCGTTGAATGCATTAAGTGCTGCGCTATTTAATTGAAATGCCCCAAACCCCTAAAGGGGCTTAATAAATGTTCGATTTTTGAAAGAAACAATGCAGTAAAATTTTTATTAAACCTGGTCTTAAGCCCCTTTAGTGGTTTGGGGCACTATTAACTTCTTTATGATTAAAGGAAAATTCCCTATAACTAAATTCAACGAGATTCAGACTCCATTTTATTATTACGATTTGGATGTACTGCGCAAAACCTTGGAAGAAATAAATACCGAATCTCACAAATCGGATTTTCATGTGCATTATGCCATGAAAGCCAATGTGAGTCCAAGTGTACTGGCTGTAATTAAAGATGCCGGACTGGGTGCCGACTGTGTTAGCGGCGGCGAAGTGCAGGCTGCACTTGATGCTGGAATTCCCGCTTCAAAAGTGGTTTTTGCCGGAGTTGGGAAATCCGATTGGGAAATCAATCTGGGTCTGGAAAATGACATTTTCTGCTTCAACGCCGAATCAGTTCCTGAGTTGGAAGTAATCAACGAACTGGCTGCTTTTAAAGGCAAAACAGCCAACGTCGCTTTACGTATCAATCCAAATGTGGACGCACATACGCATCATTATATTACCACCGGAACGAATGAAAACAAATTCGGAATCAATATGGAAGATATTGATTCGGTTGTTGATTTGATTAAAACACTGAGCAATGTAAAACTGATTGGAATTCATTTCCATATTGGCTCTCAGATTACGGATATGACAGCGTTTCACAACCTGTGTGTTCGTGTGAATGAGTTACAGGATCAATTTATTGCTAAAGGCGTGAAACTTCAAAATATCAATGTAGGTGGTGGATTAGGCATCAATTATGAACATCCCAATCATTTCCCGATACCTGAATTTGAAGCCTTCTTTAAAGTATATCGCGATCATTTGAATTTATTACCGGGACAAACACTTCACTTTGAGTTGGGACGTGCGGTAGTTGCACAATGCGGAACATTGGTATCAAGAGTATTGTATGTAAAGCAGGGAGCAACAAAGAAATTTGCCATTTTGGATGCGGGTTTCACCGATTTAATTCGTCCGGCATTGTATCAGGCTTTTCACCTGATTGAGAATATAAGTTCAGAACTTCCAACTGAAACCTATGATGTGGTTGGTCCTATTTGCGAATCGTCCGATACTTTTGCCAAAGATTTCGTACTGAATCAAACCAAACGTGGCGATTTGATTGCTATACGTTCAGCCGGTGCATATGGTGAAATTATGGCTTCGCAATATAATCTGCGCAAGTTGCCTAAAGCATATACTTCGGACGAGTTAAAATGATTACATACTCATAAAGGTGGGCTTGCAGAAAAAAAATATCGAATTATTTTATAAAAAATTAGTTTGAATCCCACTTTAGATTAGGGATCATCTTTTATATTTTATGTTTATTGCTCACAAACTTAAAAAGGAAAATATCTGCGAATATCTGCTCTATATGTGGCAGATAGAAGATTTGATTCGTGCATTTCAGCTCAATATAGATGCGTTGAATGATCGAATTATCAAGGCGTATCCCGTTTCTGCTGACGATCGTAAAAGCTTATATGGCTGGTATGACAGTCTAATTGAAATGATGCGCTTAGAAAATATTCAGAAAGCAGGTCATTTGCAACTGAATAAGAATATCATCCTGGAGATAGACGAGTTACACGGACTTTTATTAAAATCCGGACAAGATGCCGGCTACAATAGTAAATTTTATCATGTGTTGCCATTTATAAGCCAACTTCGCAATCAAAACAAATCGGAATTATCCGATATTGAACTGTGTTTTAACTTTCAATATGGCATTATGCTTTTACGGATGAAGAAGGCTGAAATAACAGCTGAAACACAACAGGCTCAAACCGAAATCAGCAAATTTATGGTGTTATTGACCAAAAATTACAACTTATATAAATCCGGAGAACTGGATTTTGATGAATAATATTTTTCAAACGACAGATTATTGCTGATTTTTATTTATTTTTGAAGGTTTAAATTATCCACTAAAAAACAATATTATGAAAGGTATCGTATTAGCCGGAGGTTCCGGAACGCGTTTATATCCGGTTACAAAAAGCATTTCGAAACAAATCATACCGGTTTATGACAAACCCATGATTTACTATCCTTTGTCGGTGTTAATGCTTGCCGGAATTAAAGAAATATTGATTATTTCTACGCCACAGGATATTCATCTATATGAAAATTTACTAGGCAATGGTGATGATTTAGGTATCAAACTGGTTTATGCCATTCAACCTTCACCCGATGGATTAGCTCAGGCATTCATTATCGGAGAGAAATTTATTGGCGACGATAGTGTTTGTATGGTACTGGGTGACAATATTTTCTATGGTTTTGATTTTTCACGCACATTGCGTGAAGCTGCTCAGATGGAAGATGGAGCAGTTGTTTTTGGTTATTATGTGAATGATCCAGAACGTTACGGAGTAGCTGAATTCGATGCCAATGGAAAGGTCTTGAGTTTGGAAGAAAAACCGGCACAACCAAAATCAAACTATGCAGTAACCGGATTATATTTTTACAGCAACGATGTGATAAAGAAATCAATCGGACTAAAACCTTCGAAACGAGGCGAATTGGAAATTACTGATTTGAACCGCTTATATCTTGAAGAAGAACGACTTAGTTTAAAAATGATGGGGCGTGGTATGGCGTGGCTCGATACCGGAACACACGATAGTTTACTCGAAGCATCAAACTTTATTGCAACCATTGAAAACCGTCAGGGGTTGAAAATTGCCTGTTTAGAAGAAATTGCTTTTCGCAACGGATATATTACACGTGAACAATTGCTTAAATTAGCTGAGCCGCTTAAAAAAAACAATTACGGACAGTATTTGATTAAAATAGCTAATGAGATTGCTTAATTAGTTCAAACTCTATTTAAATGGAAATAATAAAAACCCCCATACCCGATTTATTAATCATTAAACCTCGTGTATTTGGTGATGCACGAGGCTTTTTCTGTGAAACTTATAACGAAAAAACCTATCTGGAAGCGGGCATTGACTTAGGATTTTGTCAGGATAATCAATCTAAATCGTCCTATGGAGTAATTAGGGGATTGCACTACCAGCTTAATCCTCAAAGTCAATCGAAACTGGTTTCGGCTGCCGTTGGAAGTGTGTGGGATGTGGCTGTGGATTTGCGAAAAAACTCACCCACCTTCGGGCAATGGTTTGGAGTGGAACTCACAGAAGAAAATCACTTACAATTTCTTATACCACAGGGATTTGCCCATGGGTTTTCAGTATTGAGTGAAACTGCTTTATTCACCTATAAGTGTGATAATTTTTACAGTCCAACCCTCGAAAGAGGCATCATGTACAACGATGCGAATCTGGCTATCGACTGGAAAATACCTGCAGATAAAGCTATTATTTCGGACAAAGACTTGAAACATCCTTTATTTATTGACGCTGACAAGAATTTTTAATATCCAGCATGAAAACAATTCTGATTACCGGCAGCAAAGGTCAACTTGGGAGCGAAATGCAACAAACAGCAGTTCGCTATCCACAATTCAACTATATTTATACGGATGTGGATGAACTGGATATATGCGACAAAATAGCTTTGAATGGCTTTGTAAAAGCCAATTTGGTGAATTTCATTGTAAATTGTGCTGCTTATACAGCTGTTGATAAAGCGGAAGATGATGTTGAGCTTTGTTATAAAATCAATTCTGATGCTGTTCGGAACATTGGCGAAGTAGCAACTTTAAATGGAATTAAAGTAGTTCATGTTTCTACTGATTATGTATTTGACGGAACAAATCATATTCCTTACATCGAAAATCAGGAAGTTAGTCCTGCGACTGTTTACGGTAAATCAAAACTTGCCGGAGAAGAGGCTTTAATGGAAAGTTGCAAGGAATCGGTAATTATTCGTACATCCTGGTTATATTCATCATTCGGAAATAATTTTGTAAAAACAATGATGAAACTCGGGACAGAAAGAGAGTCGCTGAATGTGATTTTCGATCAGATTGGCTCACCGACTTACGCAGCTGACCTTGCAGAAGCGATTATGAAAGTAGTTTCATCTGATGATTTTGTTCCGGGAATTTACCATTTTTCGGATGAAGGTGTGTGTAGTTGGTACGATTTCACGAAAACCATCCATAAAATTGCCGGAATTAGCTGTAATGTCCAACCGATTGAAAGTAAGGATTTTCCTGTCCGAACTCCACGCCCACATTACAGTGTGCTGAACAAGGCAAAAATTAAATCAACATATGGAATCACGATTCCGCATTGGGAAGAAAGTTTGGAGAAATGTATTAAGATTTTACAATAAAAAGAAAGGCTCAAATATGAGCCTTATTTTTTCTTTTGTCCTCTGGTTTTGGGCTTTTTGTATTTAATTTTCATCGATTCTGCTCTACGGACTTTCATGTTTACTTTTTGGTTTTTGGCACTTTTTTCGTGAAAAGCCTCACCGCCTTCTTCCTTTTTTGGAATTTTCACCAGAGTATTTTTCATAGCTACTTTGGGTAGTTCATCCAAAGTAAGTTCGGTTGAAACAATCACTTCCTCAGGCATTTTCATTAAGGGGATTTTCTGACCCATTAAATCTTCTATAGCTTTACGATAATCGGAATCCGCTTTGGTGATAAATGCCAGTGCAACCCCTTTTTTATCAGCACGACCTGTACGCCCGATTCGGTGCATATAACTTTCGGGAACTTCTGGCATATCGAAGTTTACCACATGTGTCACATCGTCAAAATCAAGTCCACGAGCAACCAGATCGGTAGCCACCAACATCCTTAGTTTATTTGCATTAAACGAACGGAAAGCCTCCAACCTGAAATTCTGTGATTTATTGGAGTGAATAATTCCAATTTGTTCCGGGAATATGGGTTCAAGGCGTTCGAAAACATCATCAGCCATTTTCTTGGTCGAGGCAAAAAGCAATACTTTTGAAAAGTCAGGATTCGTTCTCAGCAGATTCTCCACCAAATTTATTTTGGTATTGAAATTTGGCACTTTAATACCGGCTTGTTTTATATTCTCAAGCGGTGTTCCGGTACGGGCAGCTTCTATTTCGAGCGGATCAATGAAGAAATCGGCAATAAAATTTTTTAGTTCGTCGGTAATTGTTGCCGAAAACATTAGATTCTGACGTTTGGTTGGCAATAAATCAATTACACGAATAAGTTGCGGACGAAAACCGAGATTCAACATTTCGTCAACTTCGTCAATGATAAATCGTTTTACAGATTTAAGTTTCAAAGTTCCGTTCAATGTAAAGTCGAGTAAGCGACCCGGTGTAGCTACTAACACATCCAATCCTGCATTTAGCAAGGGAGTTTGACGAATCATATTCACCCCACCATATACTCCTGCCACCCGAACATTCATATATTTGGTCAGCTTTTCTACCTGCTCCACCACTTGCAGAACCAGCTCACGCGTTGGAACAACAACCAAAATTGTCGGACTTTTTTCTTTGCTGAATTTCCATTGACGGAGCGTGGGCAGTAAAAAAGCAATAGTTTTTCCAGTTCCGGTTTGAGCTATCCCCACCATATCGCGACCCGACAAGATAACCGGATAAGCTTTTTCCTGAATTGTGGTTGGTTGCGAAATTCCTAAATCATCAAGAGCATTGAGAAGTGGAGAGTTGATATTAAAGTCGGTAAAAGTCATTTATAGAATATATAATGCACAATTCATACTGCACAATTAAAAGTATGCAAAGATACTCTAAATGTGGCACAATCTGAAATTTGAACAATTATGAGTTGTGAATTATAAATCAGGCATATTGTCAGGGTGCTAATCGGGATAAATTCCATCCGCTATTTCCCAATGTAAAGAGTAATCTGTCATGAAGTCGATTCGCTCTTCCCTGCCAGAATTCAATGGAAGTAGGCTTAACGCTATAACCTCCCCAATGAGCTGGTTTTGGCACATCGTTTCCAAATTTTTGTTGATAGTATTGAAATTGTTGTTCTAAAAAGTCTGCTGAGCGTATCATTTGACTTTGTGGTGAAGCCCAAGCCCCTAATTGACTGTCAATCGGTCGGGTTTTAAAGTACGATGACGATAAAATTTCGCTTATTTTCTCAACTTTGCCTTCAATCCTTACCTGTCTTTCTAAACTTGGCCAGAAGAAAACAAGAGAAACCCGCTTGTTCGTAGCTATTTGCTGTGCCTTATGACCTTCATAATTAGTATAAAAAACAAAACTTTCGTGCGTAAATTCCTTTAACAAAACTACACGCGAATGCGGTTGTAAGGATTCATCAACCGTTGAAAGAATCATAGCGGTAGGTTCTAGTTGATTGCTCTCAATTGCCTCTTTCAACCAAATCTCAAATTGTTCAAACGGATTTTTCAGAACATTTTGTTCATTCAAGGCTGCAAAAAGATATTGTTTTCGAATGTCTCCTAACATGTTTATAAAGTTCAAATTAAAAAATTAATACCAACGAGTCTATTTGTTGAATTATTAAACAATTCAACAGCCAATTGGTTTACTAAACTAACAAAAAACTGATTAATTTAGCCGGATTTTCTTCATAATTTATCAGTATTTCTGTTGAAAAGTAATAAGCTGAAAGTTGTCAAAAAAAAACGCTGCTTTTGTTCATATCTTTTCTTTCTTTTCTAACTTAAAAACAAAAGAAAAAAGTAATTTTGTGGGCAAATTTCAAATAGATACAAGATTATGAGAGATATGCTGCAAGTGCGCCACATTGGTATTTCCGCACAAAACGAAGCAAGTATGCTTCAATCCATTGGCGTCTCAAGCCTGAATGAATTAATCGACCAAACCATTCCGTCTTCTATTCGGTTGGAAGTGCCTATTGAGCTGCCAGAGCCTCTTACCGAACATCAATATGCCGAACACATTGCGGAAATTGCATCAAAAAACAAACTTTTCTGTTCGTATATCGGACAAGGTTGGTACGACACCGTAACACCTGCTGTTATTCAACGCAATATTTTCGAAAACCCATCCTGGTACACTTCATATACGCCTTACCAAGCCGAAATTTCACAAGGTCGCCTGGAAGCATTGCTAAATTTCCAGACAGCAATTTGTGATTTTACGGCTATGCCGCTTGCGAATGCCTCCTTGCTCGACGAAGCCACTGCCGGTGCAGAAGCTGCAACTATGATGCTCAATCTTCGCAGCAGGGAACAGTTGAAAAATGAAGCCAACATTTTGCTGGTTGACAGTGCCGTTTTTCCACAAACCATCGCCGTATTAAAAACCAGAGCAGCTGCTCAGGGTATACAATTAGAAATTGGAAATTATTCAACCTGGAAATTGACTGACAAACACTTCGGAGTAATAATTCAATATCCAAATGCGAACGGAAATGTAGAAGACTTTTCTGAATTAGTAACCGAAGCTCATGCAGTAGGTGCAAAAGTAGCTGTAGCTGCCGACATTCTGAGTCTGGCATTGCTTACTCCTCCTGGTGAATGGGGTGCTGACATTGTATTTGGTTCTGCCCAACGTTGGGGAATTCCTATGGGATTTGGCGGTCCAGCCGCTGCTTTTTTTGCTACCCGTGATGAATTCAAACGTGATATGCCCGGACGAATCATTGGCATCAGCAAGGATGTTAATGGGAAAACGGCTCTTCGCATGGCCTTACAAACCCGTGAACAACACATTAAACGCGAAAAAGCAACTTCGAATATTTGTACGGCTCAGGCTTTACTTGCTTCTATGGCAGGTATGTACACAGTTTATCACGGTGCTGAAGGGATTAAAACCATTGCTCAACGTATTCACTCGATTGCCACTTACATTAACGAAATACTTCCGGTGTACGGTTTTACGCAGGAAAACGATAATTTCTTCGACACACTAAAAATCTCCTTGCCGGAAAGTATTAACATTGAAGTTCTGAAAGAAATTGCACTGGAATATGAAGTAAATTTCCGCTATTTTGAAACCGGCGAAATAGGCATTAGTTTCGATGAAACCACCGACATAAATGATGTAAACACACTGATTGAAATTTTGTCAACAGCGGATGAAAATTCAGCCGTTTTTGCAGCTGAAGATGAGTTAGAAGGCTTAACTTCAATCGATGAGAATCTGGAACGCAAGTCGGCTTACCTTACTCACCCGGTTTTCAACAGTTACCGCAGCGAAACAGAAATGATGCGCTACATCAAAAAACTGGAACGTCGTGATATTTCGCTGACTCACTCCATGATTTCATTGGGTTCATGCACCATGAAGCTGAATGCAGCTTCGGAAATGCTTCCGATGAGTAATCCCGAATTAGGCGGTATTCATCCACTTGCTCCGGCCGACCAAACAGAAGGTTACAACGAAATGATTGCCGAACTGGAAAAATACTTATCAGCCATCACCGGATTTTCGGCTTGCAGTCTGCAACCAAACTCAGGTGCAGCAGGAGAATATGCCGGATTAATGACCATTCGCGAATACTTCAAATCGAAAGGTGAAACACATCGCAACACCTTATTAATTCCGGCCTCAGCTCACGGAACAAATCCCGCAAGTGCAGCACAGGCCGGTTTCAATATCGTAGTGGTGAAATGCGATGAAGGTGGAAACACCGACTGGAATGAATGGAAAGAAAAAGCCGAAGCCAACAAAGACTGCTTGGCGGGCTGTATGATAACTTATCCTTCCACGCATGGTATTTTTGAAGAACACATTAAAGACATGTGCGAGGCTATTCATGCCAATGGCGGACAGGTTTACCTGGACGGTGCCAACATGAACGCCCAGGTGGGATTGACCAATCCCGGTACAATTGGTGCTGACGTTTGTCACCTCAACCTGCACAAAACCTTTGCCATTCCTCATGGTGGTGGTGGACCGGGTGTTGGTCCGATATGTGTGGCTAAACATTTAGCCACATTCTTACCCAGCAAAACTTTTGGTCAAAATACCGTATCGGCTGCTCCTTACGGAAGTGCTAGCGTAACAGCCATAACCTACGGCTATATCCGCATGTTGGGCGTTGAAGGACTGACACAATCTACTAAAATTGCGATTCTGAATGCTAATTATCTGGCAGCTAAATTAAAAGACAGTTACGGAGTACTTTACACCGGTGAAAAAGGCCGTGTGGGTCACGAATTAATTCTGGAAGCACGTAACTTCAAAGCCACTTCGGGAATTACCGAAACCGACATTGCCAAACGGTTGATGGATTATGGTTTCCACGCTCCCACCCTATCATTTCCTGTACATGGAACCTTGATGATTGAACCAACAGAAAGCGAATCGCTGGCTGAACTGGACAGGTTTACACAAGCTATGTTACAAATTTTCGATGAAATAAAGGAAGTGGAAAACGGAGCTGCCGACAAAACTGACAATGTATTACTTAACGCTCCGCACCCCGAATACAGTATTGTTTCCGACGAGTGGAATCATCCTTACAGCAGGGCAAAAGCAGCTTATCCAACCGATTGGGTAGCTGAGAACAAGTTCTGGGTAAATGTGGCGCGTGTGGACAACGGCTACGGTGACAGAAATTTGGTTTGTAGTTGTCAAACAATAAATCTCGAATAAAGAATTCGAGAAGTATTATTAGACACAAATGCAATATCGAACATTTGACAGATAGACTGCATAACAAATCGGGCTGAATTGCAATTGCATTCAGCCCGATTTACATTATTCAGGAGTGGTTGGTTCTGTGCTAAGTGGAACATCTTCCGGAACATCAGTTCCTTCCATAACAGAGGTATCCGCAGCTACCGAATCGGGAGGCAGAACAGTATGGCAACCATAATTGCGTGTTATCGGTTCTTTGGGTTTGGTTGGGAATTTTCCACGGTATTGTTTCAGACTTTCGTCTTTCAGTACTTTTTCCATAAACATACCAAAGATAGGCAATGCGGTGCGGCTTCCCTGTCCGAGTTCTCCGGTACGGAAATGCACGCTGCGGTGCTCGCCCCCAACCCATGCTCCACCAATCAGTTTCGGTGACACACCAATAAACCAGGCATCGGAGTGATTGGACGATGTTCCGGTTTTTCCACCGAAATCGGTATTATAACGGAATAAATCCCAGCTCCAAAGTGCCTGTGAAGTTCCACCGGGTTCAGTCATACCGCCTTTCAGCATTTCGGTCATAAGCCATGCATCTTCATACGGAATAGCGCGGTGGCGTTGAGTTTGTGGTTGATAAATCAGGTTTCCATCCTTGTCTTCAATGCGGGTAATCAATATCGGGTCATGATAATTTCCTTCATTAATGACTGTTCCGAATGAATTTACAAGTTCCAGTAATGAAACGTCGGATGAGCCGAGGCAGATAGAAGGCTGATTTTCAAGCTGCGTTTTAATTCCAAGTAAATAGGCATATTTGATAATTTCGGAAATGCCAACCTGTTGTGCAATCTGTACAGCTATCGTATTGATGGATTGTGCAAAAGCATTTTTCAAGGTTACCGGATAATTCAGAAAATTACCGTTGGCATTGTGGGGTGTCCAGGCCTTTTGTTTGCCACTTTCATCAAATTTCCAGGTCACAGGCTTATCCACCATCAAATCACAAGGCGACATGCCGTGCATCATGGCAGCAGTGTAAACAAAAAGTTTAAAGGTAGAACCCGGCTGACGCTTGGATTGAGCCACTTTATCGTATTGCCAGAATTTGAAATTGATATCACCCACCCACGCTTTTACATCTCCGCTTTCAGGTTCCATAGCCACAAAACTGCTGTGCAAAAAGTGGTTCATATAGCGTATGGAATCCATAATGCTCATCGTTACTTGTTTTTCACCTTCATCGTAGTCGAATACTTTAGTGCGATGTGGAAGATTCAGAAAATAAGTAACTGAATCGGGATGATTTTTGTAGCGGGCCGAAAGCAATGCATAGGCTTTGGTTTTCCTGGCAATATCTTCCACAAAGTTCACAATGTCTTTGTGGTTTTCGTCCTGCCATGGATTTTGTCCTTGCCAGTGATCCCAGAATTTTCGTTGTACAATCCGCATTTGACGATTCACAGCTTCTTCGGCATATTTCTGCATACGTGAATCGATGGTAGTATAAATTTTAAGTCCGTCGGAGAAAATATCGTAACCATTTTCGTTTTCCCAGTCCTGTAAGTATTTTTCAAGATAGGCACGGAAATGAAGTGCATCACCATCGTAACTTTGTTCAACGCTATAATTTAAGCGGATAGGAATCAGTTTTATCGAATCGCATTCGTGCTGCGTGATGACTTTGTGTTTCATTAGGTTATCTAACACCACGTTTCGTCGCTCCATGGACCGTTTTATATGTGTAATGGGACTGTAGGACGAAGTAGCTTTCAGCAGACCAACTAAGGTCGCTGATTGCTCATAATTCAATTTGGCAGGTGTAGTTTTGAAAAATGTTTTGGAAGCCGTATGAATTCCGTAAGCATTGCTTCCAAAATCTACAGTGTTGAGGTACATGGTCAGAATGTCCTTTTTACTGTAGAAAATTTCAATCTTCACAGCTGTTGTCCATTCTTTCGTTTTACTGATAATGAGCTTAACGCCGGGAATATATCCAAAAAGCCCGGTAGAATACTGATTTCGGGTTTTGTACATGTTCTTAACCAATTGCTGTGTGATGGTACTTGCACCACGACTCCGACCCTGAGTCATATCTTTCAAGGCTGCAATAACCCCTTCGAAATCAATGCCGAAATGTTTGTAAAAGCGTTCGTCTTCAGTAGCAATAAGTGTTTTAATCAGTTTGGGTGAAATTTCGTCAAAAACTACAGGTGTTCTGTTTTCCCTGAAATATTTCCCCAGTACTTTTCCGTCAGAACTGTAAATTAAGGTTGCAGTTGATTGATTTGGATTACTGATACTTCTTAAACCGGGTGATTTGCCGAATAACCAAAAAAGGTTGATGTCGACGATAAAAAGATAAATCAGAAACAAAACGATGGAAGTTACAATGAGGTTCGCAATTTTCCGATACCACACTAATCCTCGATATCGAACAAGCCGGACTTTCCGCCAGGCGATAAACTTTGCCCACCAAAGCTTGATAAAATCCCACGCAACAGGTAGAAAGTCAATGAATTTTCCCCACCAGAGCAAAATAAAGCCCTTGAGAGTCTCAGTCAGATTTCTTTTATTCTTTCCCATAATTCAATCGCTTATTAGTATAATACAAATGTACAGTAAAAAATGGAAATTCCGTATGCTGTAATTGTTGAAAATATTAAACGAAATGAAAATGATTATTATGGCTATAATAAGAATAAGAACTCCCACTCTACAAATTGTAAAGTGGGAGTTCTTTGTTTAATATCTGGGCATTTGGCTCTGAAAATCTAATCAGATTCCGAATTCAGCTTTGATTTCGTCTACTTTATCTGTTTTTTCCCAGGTGAAAAGTTCTACAGTAAGGCTGATTTCATTGCCATTTCCATCTTTAAAATTTTTAGTAACAACCACCGGAGTGCGACCCACATGACCATACGAAGCTGATTCTTCATAAATCGGATTGCGAAGTTTCAGACGTTCTTCAATGGCTTTCGGACGCATATCGAACAGTTTTTCGATTTTTACAGCAATTTCGCCATCGTTTAGTTGTATTTGAGCAGTACCGTAGGTGTTTACATACAGGTTCATTGGTTTGGCTACACCGATAGCATAAGCCACCTGAACCAATACTTCGTTTGCCAACCCTGCTGCCACAATGTTTTTGGCAATGTGACGAGCTGCATAAGCTGCCGAACGGTCTACTTTCGAAGGATCTTTTCCCGAGAAAGCACCACCACCGTGAGCACCTTTACCACCGTACGTATCAACAATGATTTTACGACCGGTTAAACCAGTATCGCCGTGAGGACCACCGATAACAAACTTTCCGGTTGGGTTTACATGAAGTATGAAATCATCTTTTATTAATTGAGCAAACTGAACATCCAATGCTTTTACGCGAGGAATAAGAATATTTTTTACGTCTTCTTTGATTATTGACAACATCTCTTCGTCAGCCTGATCTTGCGATTTGGTTGCTGTTGGTTTTGAAAAGTCATCGTGTTGAGTTGATACAACAATGGTATGAACCTTTATAGGTTGGTTGTTGTCATCGTATTCAATGGTAACCTGTGATTTTGAATCGGGGCGTAGGTAAGTCATTACTTTATCCTCCCGACGAATAGCAGCCAGTTCTTCCACCAATGCGTGTGACAAGTCAAGGGCAATTGGCATCAGATTTTTGGTTTCGTTGGTTGCATAACCAAACATCATTCCCTGATCTCCTGCACCCTGATTCATTGGATCTTCGCGTTCTACACCACGATTAATATCGCCCGATTGTTCGTGCAATGCCGAGAAAATTCCGCAAGAATCACCATCGAACTTATACTCGCTTTTAGTGTAACCAATGCGGTTAATCACGCGGCGTGCCACCGACTGAACATCAATATAAGCGTTTGATTTTACTTCGCCGGCCAACACGACCTGTCCGGTAGTTACAAGAGTTTCGCAGGCCACTTTTGAACTGCTGTCTAATGCCAGAAAGTTGTCCAGAATGGCATCTGAAATTTGATCGGCTACTTTGTCAGGATGACCTTCAGAAACCGATTCGGATGAAAATAAATATCCCATTTTTAATTTACGTTTTTTTTACTGTTTTCTTATTATTCTTGCAACTAGGTAAACTGTAACATGAAACAGTAATGATGATAAAATTGTTTTTAAACTCGGGTAAATTAATCAGGAAAGTGCATAGGACTTTGTAAGGGGCAGAAAGTGTTGCGATTTAGCATTTTTTTCTGTGGTTGCAAGCAGTCCAAATCTCTCCACATTTTTTACGTTACAAAAATACTCATTCTTTTTCAAACAGCAAAATATCAACATTTTTTTAAGTATTCTTTGATGGGTTCCCAGTAATAATCATTCCAACCTCGTTCAAGTTCTTCAGCTTTATGTGCAGGTATTTCAGTCTGTGTGAAAGTCAGTTTTGTTTTGTTTTCAATGGATTCAAAGGTAAAAGTACATATTGAATAATGATCTTCCGGCCAACCATCTTCAGCAAAATGCCAGGCTTGAACAATTTTCATATTTTCAATAAGTTCAATATTGTAGCCCTGGCAATATCCATCAAATATGCTAAAACGACCATGTATCTCATTACTCATTTCTACAACTGATCCGGTTAATTCAGCATGTTTATCTTTATCTATAAATAAATTATAAATTACATTCGGTTCAGCATCAAAATAGAGTGATTTACTTATTGTTTTTGTTTCCATATCTCTGATCTTAATATTTTTTATTTTAAAACGTTTAGAGTGAAATAAAGTTAGAAATGAGTTACAAATATTTCAAAAAAAAAGAGACGTGAAAACTCACATCTCTTTATTAAATTGTTTATTATCTTGCAATTACTAAAATTAATTAGCTGGTGCAATTAATTTATAACCTTTACCATGAATGTTGACGATATTTATTCTTTGGTCTGCTGCCAATAATTTACGCAGTTTGCATAGATAAACATCCATACTTCTTCCATTGAAATAATTGTTTTCTTCCCAAATAGATTCTAGCAAATACTTGCGTTCTAATAATACATTTGGGGTTGAAGCCAATGTAATTAACAAATGAAGTTCTTTGTTGGTGAGTTTTTTTGAATCACCTTTCGTTGTTAGCAGTCTTTTCGGCACATCAATTGTAAAAGCTCCCAAAGTATAGGTTGGTACTTTTAACAGTTTTTCGAGAATTTTGTTTTCGTTTTCCATTTTCATTTTTTTTTAATTATTAGATATAGTGAACATAGCTTTTCTTCTTATTATAAAATACTTGAGTGCAGGAATCATTTTTGCATTAGCATCACAGTATAATTAACAAAAGTAATATAAAAAAGTTCAAAAAACAAACACTATATTAGTTTTTTTTGAAAAAAAAATTTTATTTTCTCTATTTTACATTTATGTATCAAAATAATAATTAGTTTCATTATGCTTAAGTATCATAATATCATAATTTTAGCATATTTATTTTTGAACAGTTTAGAGTCCATTAAATAATGTTAATCGACCCTTAAAATATCGATTTAATCCCAGCAATTAACATCAATGGGGTAAAGAAAAAAAAGGTATAAATATAAAGAATCGATTCAAAATTTGAATCGATCCTTTAGCACTTGCATCAATATACTTACATTAAAATTTTTATACTATATCGCTTTAAAGAATCATAAAGTATTCAAAGATAAATAGCTACTAAAATATAGTAGAATCAATCAGAAAAACGAAAGTAATGAATTATCTGAAGTCAACTAATTTTTCTATACTTTTTCTTACTTTTTTAGCATTTACAAGACTATCATTTTCTTCATCTCTGTAACCTAATGTTAGAATAGTAACAGCGCTTAGGTTTTGTTCAGTTAAGTCTAAAATTTTATCCAATGCTTCAGCACTAAATCCTTCCATTGGAGTGGCATCTACGTTTTCGAGTGCAGCAGCAGTAAGTGCAACACCAAACGCAATATAAGCCTGACGGGCAGTCCATACAAAGTTTTTGTCTTCAGTTCCGGCAACTATTCCATCAAAAGCTGCTCTGAAACCACTTAAAGTTTCCACAGGAATAGCTCTGGTGGTAGCAATCAATTGCATATATTCATCAACTTGTTCCTGACTTACTTTTTTATTTGCAGCAAAAACCAATACATGCGATGCTTCTTTTATTTGTGGTTGTTGGCATGCACCGTTGAAAATTTGTTCACGTAACGTTTCATCTTCTATTACTATCACCTTAAATCCCTGTAAACCAAATGAAGTTGGCGCTAAACGTATAGCTTCCAAAATCCGGTCAACTTTTTCTTTCGGAACTTTTGTTCCGTTCATTCTTTTAGTGGCGTAACGCCAGTTTAATTGATCAATTAAGCTCATAAATCATTTATTTTAAATTTATTATTGTTGAATTTTAAAGTAAAACGTTTAAAATGAATGATTGTTCATTAAAGAAATACATATTTTGAATTTATTTTGATATTGCCCTCCATGAAGCTTCAAATGTATCTATTAAATCATTGGTTTCTAAATTATTGTTAGTTGATATTGAATTTTTTACCAAATAGTTGATTGGAGAGAATAATAAACTGTATATAAGGTCATTGTTCATATTCTGAATTAAACCGATTGATTTGGATTTTTCGAAGAAAGTCTCAATTGTAGAGCAATAATCAAGTTTATTGTCTTTATCTATTTTGTTTATTAGTGGACAGTTCGTGAAATTCTCAAGGAAATTAAATTCCTCAATATTTTCCATAATAAACTGATAATGATTCAACCACATGGTTCTGTATGTTCCTTTGGATGGCGTAAGTTCATTATTGTCCTTATGGTATGAATTGCCCATACGAGATTTTAAATGAATGAACAGTTTTTTTATCATATCTTCTTTGTTTTCAAAATACAGGTAGATCGTAGCTGCCGAAACATCTGCTTCTGCTGAAATTTTCGACATGGAGCTGCCCTCGAAACCATCGCGATTTACTACCTTTATAGCTGCACGGTATATTTTGTTTACTTTTTCGTCGTCTTTTATTCTCATGGTACAAAGATAAATGAATGATTGTTTATTTATCCTGATTCTAGGGTTAAAAATTTCAATTATAACAACTTAGAGTAGTTTTTGTTCCCTCAACAAATTATTTAGCTACTTTTGTGCCAACTTAAAAATCGATGTATTGAACTATTTAGCACATATATTTTTGTCGGGTGACCGGCGGCGGTTGCAGATTGGAAATTTTATTGGTGACTTTGTAAAAGGCAGTAAATTAAAGAATTATCCGACTGAAATCAGGCAAGGGATTGTTCTACACCGACTAATTGACGAGTTTACGGATAATCATGAAGTTGTAAAAGAAACGGTTAATTTTGTGCGTCCGGCTTTTGGTCGTTATTCAGGAATTATTGTAGATATGTATTTCGATTATTTTCTGGCCAAGAATTTCAGAAAGTATTCGCCAGACATTTCACTGAACTTATTTGCCTTTAAATTTTATTTAGCTGCTATTCTGAATTACAATTACTTGCCTGTCAGAGTGAAACGGTTTATTTTCCATCTGATTTTCTCAAATCGGTTGTATAAGTACTCAACGTTGAAGGGACTTGAAGAATCATTAACTATCATGTCCAATCACAAAGTTTCAGCCATTAAACCTGATAAAACAATCCGATTTTTGGTTGAAAATAAGGAAGAGTTAGAGACTAAATTCTTTCAGTTTTTCCCCAAATTAATAGAATTTGCCAATAAACAGCGGGCGAATTTTTAAGTATCTGGTTGAGTTTGATAATAAAGTGTTTTTTTGTACCTTTGTGCTCTCTAAAAAATAATATATAAGTTATGTTTGAATCTCTTAGTGAAAGACTTGAACGGTCGTTTAAAATACTGAAAGGTGAAGGCCGGATTACCGAAATTAATGTGGCCGAAACGCTGAAAGATGTGCGTAAAGCCTTGTTGGATGCCGACGTAAACTATAAAATAGCCAAAACTTTTACCGAAACGGTAAAAGAAAAGGCCATGGGGCAGAATGTGCTAACCTCACTGAAACCGAATCAGTTGATGGTTAAGATTGTTCATGACGAACTGGCCGAGCTGATGGGTGGTCAGAGTGTGGACGTTAACCTGAAAGGAAATCCTGCTGTAATATTAATGTCAGGGTTACAAGGTTCGGGTAAAACCACTTTCTCAGGTAAGCTGGCTAATTTACTAAAAACTAAACGTGGAAAAAATCCGCTTTTAGTAGCTTGCGACGTATACCGCCCGGCAGCTATTGAGCAATTGAAAGTGTTGGGTGAGCAACTTGCTGTGCCGGTTTATTCTGATTTGGAAAGCAAAAACCCGGTTGCAATTGCTGAAGCTGCTATAAAATATGCCAAACAGCACGGAAACGATGTGGTGATTATAGATACCGCCGGTCGTTTGGCGGTGGATGAAATGATGATGGCTGAAATTGCTGCCATTAAAAAAGCCATTAACCCTCATGAAATCTTGTTTGTGGTTGACTCCATGACCGGACAGGATGCTGTAAATACTGCCAAGGAATTTAATGATAAGCTTGATTTCGACGGAGTAATTCTGACAAAACTGGATGGTGATACGCGTGGTGGTGCGGCTCTTTCAATTCGCTCTGTTGTAAATAAACCAATAAAGTTTGTTGGTACGGGTGAAAAAATGGATGCGTTGGACGTATTCTATCCCGAACGTATGGCCGACCGTATTTTGGGAATGGGTGATATTGTTTCGTTGGTGGAACGAGCTCAGGAACAATATGATGAAGAGGAAGCTCGCCGAATTCAGAAACGTATTGCCAAAAATCAGTTTGACTTCAATGACTTTATTTCTCAAATTGATCAAATCAAGAAAATGGGTAATATCAAGGATTTGGCTGCAATGATTCCCGGTATGGGAAAAGCTTTGAAAGATGTTGATATTGACGACAATGCATTTAAAGGTATTGAAGCCATAATTCATTCAATGACACCGCGCGAACGTGAAAACCCAAGTTTGCTGAACGGAAGTCGCAAGAATCGTATTGCTAAAGGAAGTGGAACAACCATCGTGGAGGTAAATCGCTTGTTGAAACAGTTTGAACAAACAAGCAAAATGATGAAAATGGCTTCAATGAGTCAGGGAAAGCTAAAGATTGGAAAACGAAGATAATGTGCCAATGTGCTAATATGCCAATCAACCAATTAACTAATTAATAACCTAGTCAACTAAATGTCCTATAAAATTATTGATGGCAAGGCCATTTCAGAACAAGTAAAAACAGAGATTACCGAAGAGGTTAAAGCAATTGTTTCTTCCGGTGAACGAACACCGCATTTAGCTGTAATTATAGTCGGACACGATGGGGGAAGTGAAACCTATGTGGCTCACAAAGTAAAATCGTGTGAACAGGTTGGTTTTAAGTCTACAAAAATAACTTTTGAGGATGATGTGACTGAAGCTGAATTGCTTGCTAAAATTGATGAATTGAATAACGACAAAGGTTTGGATGGTTTTATCGTTCAATTACCCTTGCCAAAACATATTTCCGAACAAAAAGTGATTGAAGCTATCGATTATCGCAAAGATGTGGATGGTTTCCATCCGGTAAATGTTGGTCGTATGTCAATTGGCTTGCCTTGTTATGTTTCAGCAACTCCATCGGGAATTATAGAACTGTTGAAACGCTACGAAATTCCTACTTCTGGCAAAAACTGTGTGGTAATTGGTCGAAGCAATATCGTAGGAAAACCGGTTGCTTCATTGATGATGCAAAAAGGATATCCGGGCGATGCCACAGTAACAGTTTGTCATAGCCATACCAAAAATTTGAAGGAAATTTGCTTACAAGCTGATATTATCATTGCAGCATTGGGGATGCCCGAATTTCTGACAGCCGATATGGTTAAAGATGGCGCTACGGTTATTGATGTGGGAACTACCCGTGTACCATCCGACAAAACTAAAAGTGGTTTCCGTTTAAGTGGCGACGTGAAATTCGAAGAAGTTGCTAACAAATGTTCCTATATTACACCTGTTCCGGGTGGTGTTGGTCCCATGACGATTGTTTCGTTATTAAAAAATACTTTACTGGCAGCAAAAGGAGAAATCTACAAATAAGTTTATAGTTGACCGTTAATTCTTCATAATTGAAAAACTATAAACTGTCAACTAGCAAATATGAACTCATAATATGGCACTTTTCTACGTTCCAAATTTCGCTTCCGGTCCTGTTCTTCCCGAGGAAGAATCCCAACATGCTGTCAAGGTATTGCGGTTGCAAGTTGGCGACGAAATTGTGGTGGTGGATGGAGTAGGTGGGTTTTATAAAGCTAAAATCATAAATCCACACCCGAAACATTGTGGTTTTGAGATAATTGAATCACAATTCGAATTCGGAAAACGTAATTATAAACTCCATATTGCCATTGCACCTACCAAAAATATTGAACGCTTGGAATGGTTTATTGAGAAAGCCACCGAAATCGGAATAGATGAAATCACTCCAGTTATTTGCCGTTTTTCTGAACGCAAAATAGTTAAAGTAGATCGTTTGGAGAAAATAATTGTTTCTGCTGCGAAACAATCTGTCAAAGCTTACATTCCCAAATTAAACCAACTTTGTACTTTAGACGAATTGCTTAAAAGGTATTCAGCATCTCAAAAGATTATTGCTCATTGCTACGATGCAGACAAAAGACTTCTTCAAACTGAAATTCGGAAATCTTCCGACATTTTGATTTTGATTGGTCCGGAAGGTGATTTTAGCAAAGATGAAGTTACTACAGCGATTTCTTACGGGTTTATACCTGTTTCATTGGGTAAAAGCCGTTTACGAACTGAAACAGCGGGAGTGGTGGCTTGTCATACGGCAGCTTTATTAAATCAGTAATTATCTTGTAAATACGAACTTGCTTTCGTTTGACAACTGAGGGCTAAACCAATACCCTTCGTCTGAAAATCCCTTTAAATCTTCAATGTCTTCAATCTGGTTTTGAATTACAAAACGCGCCATTAAACCCCGTGCTTTTTTTGTGTAAATAACAATTTGCTTCAATTTGTCATTTTTATATTCGTAGAATTCCACATCGATAACCCGAACTTTTTTGTTTTTCAGGTTAAGTGTTTTAAAATACTCTCCTGACAAAAGATTTAGAATAATCTCAGGTTTCCCTGACGTTTTTAAAGTTGTGAGAACCGATTTTGTGACTTTTTCGCTCCAAAAACAATACATATCTTTTCCCCGCTGATTGTTCAGTCTAGAACTTACTTCGAGTCGATAGGGCTGAATCAGATCTAACGGTCGTAAAACGCCGTATAATCCTGATAATAAACGAAGATGGTTTTGAGCATATTCAAACTCAATTTCAGAAAATGTTTTAGCATTTAATCCCCTGAAAACTTCTCCGTCATATGTCAGTACAGCTTGTTTTGCATTTTGTGGCGTAAATGGATAATGCCAGTTGAAAATGCGGTCAAAATTAAGTTGAGTCAGTTTATTGTTGATGTCTAATAATTTGCCCAATTCGTAAGATGTAAGATTTTGCAACAACCCTATTAACTCTTTAGCTTCGTTAGAAAATTCAGGGATTGTAAAATCAGAAGTGATATTTTGTGGTTTGAAATTCAGAATCTTTGCAGGAGAAAGGAGTATCAGCATATTTTATTGTTTTTTTTGAAAACAAAAATAAGGCTTTATTTGTTTGAAATCTAATAATTATAAATATTTACGATTCAAACACACATCAAATAATAAACATTTTAAAAATTAAGTTTTATGAAGAAGAAATTGATTATTTCATTGGTTTTATGCGCATTTACAACAACTTTTTTTGCTCAGACTTCGGAAATCAACAAAAAGAAAGAAGAAGTAAAAACTGAAATCAAAAAAGGCACTGATAAGGTAAAGGGATCAGCCAATCAGGAAGTTACAAAAGCTAAAACTGATGCAAAGAAGAAAGTTTCAGATGGGAAATCACAGGTACAGCAAAAAGTAGCCGATGGAAAAGTTCAGGCACAAAAGAAAGTGGATGAAACAAAAGTGACTGTTAAAAAAAAAGCTGATGCCAATAAAGCTGAAGTTGAAAAGGAAGTGGCTGTAAAAAAGGCTGATGCTGTAAAGCTTGCAAATGAGAAAAAAGAGGCTCTGAAAAAAGAGGCTGAAATTAGAAAAGACAGCATTGAAAAGGCTGCAAACAAAGAAGCTGACGATTTAAAAACTAAAGCAAATTCATCGGTAAATGATTTAAAATCAAAAGCTGGAAATTTATTTAAATAATTAGAGAGAAAAAATAAAACCGGATTTAGAAAGCTAAATCCGGTTTTATTATGTAAATTAATATCCTTTTTCCAATAACAAGGTTCTGGTAGGTTGATCGCAAACTTCAGAAGGACCGTAGTATTGAACAGGACCCGGATAAACATAGCTTGATTTTTCATCAGCCCAATTTTCACGTTGTGAAGCAAAGAACTTAAATGGCGCACCATCAAGCAAAACCAACGCTTTTTGGATAACAGGTTTCATTTTTCCATGGCGTTTTTCCATGTTCATCATCATAGTGATAGGAACACCACCGGCAATCCATTCAGCAACAGGTGCAGTGAGGTTACGAACTGATGACATATAGCCTGTTTTACCTTCAGAAATCAAAACCGAAGCAGTATAACCTAAAGAATAGGTATAATCGGCGTCAAAATTTGAAGGTATAGCACAACGTCCTTCATATCCGAAGAAATGGTTGATGGCGGAAAACTTACCGTTATATTTTTTTTCAGCCTTCAATTGAGCCAAACGTTTTCCGACCATTTCGATTAATAGTTTTTCAGTTTCAATAAGTGAAACCTGAACATTACCATGTGGGTCACGATCAAGTGTCAATTGTTTTGCAATTCCTTTTGGCAAACTGCGGTAAATTTCACAGCTTTCATGGCTTAACATTCCTTTTACATATTCTCGTTTTTCTTCATCACCGTTCAATGCATTGAAATCATCGTTTTCTGCCAATAAATCGTTCAATTCTGAAATCAGATTTTTCATGGCAGGAATAAACTCAATCAAACCTTCAGGAATGAGGATTGTTCCAAAATTCAGTCCGTGTTTTGCTCTGTGAACAACAACTTTTACAATATTCTCAACCACATTACTCAAAGTCATATTATTGGCTTCTACTTCTTCAGAGACAATACAAATATTGGGTTGACTTTGTAAAGCACATTCCAGGGTAATATGTGATGCAGAGCGACCCATTAAACGGATAAAATGCCAGTATTTTTTAGCCGAATTGGCATCACGTTGAATGTTACCAATCAACTCTGAATAAACTTTACAAGCAGTATCAAAGCCAAAAGAAGTTTCAATCATTTCATTTTTCAAATCACCGTCTATGGTTTTAGGACAACCTATAACTTGTATTCCAGTATTCTTTTGAGAATAATATTCCGCTAATACACAGGCATTTGTATTTGAATCATCACCACCAATTACCACGATAGCATTGATCCCTAATTTTTTGCAAATAACTGCCCCTTTTTCATATTGTTCATCGTCCTCCAGTTTAGTTCGACCAGATCCGATAATATCGAAACCGCCTGTATTACGATATTCGTCTACAACTTCTTTTGTAAGTTCAATATATTGATGTTCAACCAAACCACTTGGACCACCCAAAAATCCGTATAACTTATTATCAGTATTCAATGCTTTAAGTCCATCAAATAATCCACTGATAACATTATGACCACCAGGCGCTTGACCACCTGAAAGAATAACACCTACTCCAACAACCGGATTTGTTTTTTTTTCTCCCGGTTCAAATGTAACTAAGGGCATTCCGTATGTATTCGGAAACAGTTCCTTAATTTCTGTCTGATCAGCAACAGATTCAGTTGAAGCACCTTCTAGTAGTACTACATTGCCTTTAAATGCATTCGGCAACTTAGGCTTGTAGCTTGCACGTGCAATTTGTAAAGGGCTTTTAGTCATTGATTTCATTTTTCGTATTTTATAATAGTTTGATATTCAAATAGCTATTTGAGCGAGAAATTGTTTGCAAAATTAATGAAATATTTCTATAATACAAGGAAAATGAATGTTACGATTTTGTTATAATTTTAAAATTTATTCATTTAGCATTAAAAACAAGATATACTCAAATCAAAAATTGCTTTGAGTATATTTGGATTATTTCTCTAATTAATTAATGTGAATCATGTACCTTAAATTATTCATAATTTGACCGAAAAGTTTTGACCAAACATAAGGAAAGTAACCTGTATACAACCTTCTACAGGCTAGGATTGTATCAACACAGAATTGTGATTCCAAAATATTGTATTTAGTTAAATATGCAAGTCTTAAACAAGAATATCTAAGGAAATAAATGATAAGCATATTTTTCAATTTCGCAAAGACAATTTCAATATTTCTGTTGTAAAACATAAAAAATGAAGGTTTGAATTGAAAAACTTCCCCGTATATTTGCAGCACAGTTCAGCACAGATAAACTTTTGACAGTCTAAAAGTTAACACGTTACAATCTAATTGTCTGAAATTCATGAAAGAAAGCTATTCGAACAAACATTTTTTGAATCCTGTAAAACGATTTTGTCAGACACTGGAATTGAAAAATGATTCAAAACTGATTGAAGAATATAAGTATTGGCACAAGGATGAGAATCGGTGGCCGGAAATTCCTGAGGGAATTCGTGAAGTTGGCATTTTAGATATGGAAATTTATATCAATGAGAACCAACTTTTTATGATTATTGAAACTGCTTCGGATTTTGATTGGGACAGATCTTTTGCAACCCTTGCATCCCTGAAACGTCAAGCTGAATGGGAAGAATTTATGGCAAAGTATCAACTTACGAAGCCCGATGCCACTTCTTCTGAAAAATGGACTTTAATGGAACGAATTTTTAAACTTTAAATAAAAATATAAATTATGTCACACCCAAAACTTGTCACAAAAGAGTACAAACTTCCGTTTATATTTATCACTTCGTTATTTTTCCTATGGGGGCTTGCTCACGGAATGCTAGACACCTTGGACAAACATTTTCAACAGATTCTCCATTTGCATAAATGGCAGTCGAGTTTTATACAATTTGCATTATACGGAGCATATTTCAGTATGGCGATTCCGGCCGGTATGTTTATGAAGCGATATGGATATAAAAAAGGAATTGTGTTGGGATTATTTTTGTTTGCTTCGGGCGCATTACTTATTGCAGCCACAGCTGGATTTGAGTCTTTTTGGGTTTTTCTTACGTGTTTATTTCTTTTGGGATGCGGTTTAGCGACACTTGAAACTGCTGCAAATCCATATACCACTAAATTAGGTCCAAGAGAGACTGCAGAAAGAAGAATTAATTTGTCTCAGTCTTTTAATGGATTAGCATGGGTTCTTGGACCACTTATTGCATTGTATATTTACAACAGCAACAGCGAAGTAGAAGGAGAAAAATTTTATTCTACTATTCTACCAATGTTGGCCATTGGATTATTGGTATTGACTGTAGCATTTGTATTTATGCGTTTGAAACTTCCTGAGATTAGCGAAGAAGATGAAGTTCATGCACACGGCTTTATTGAAACTTCAGCAGAAGACAAGCCAACATTTCATATTCCACTAAAAAAACAATCCCATTTTGTTCTTGGTGTAATAGCTCAATTTTCATATGTAGCAGCACAAACAGGGATTTTTAGCTATCTCATTAATTTTGTGACTGATGCCGGGCAACATCCCAGGTTTGATGTGAAGTTAGCCCCTTATTTTTTAAGTATTGGTTTTGCTTTGTTTATGTTTGGTAGAATAAGCGGTAGTTATTTGATGTCGATGATAAAGCCGACTAAATTATTGGCTATTTGCGCCGTTTTAGCAGCTATTCTACTTCCGGTAGTGAGCATGAAATTAGGATGGGTTTCTTTAATTTCGCTCTATTCTGTGTTCTTTGTAATGTCAATCATGTTCCCAACACTATTTGCGTTGGCAATAAAAGATTTGGGTCCACAAACTAAAAAAGCATCGTCTTTTTTGGTAATGGCCGTTGTAGGTGGAGCTTTATTTCCTCCATTGATGGGTTTAATTGCTGATAATTATGGGATGTCAATTGGATTTTTAGCACCCATACCGTTCTTTGCATTTATAGCATATTATGCTATTAGAGGTCATAGAGTCAGATAAATTCTAAAGAATATAATTGGGTAATGCCGCAAATTAAGTTTTCAAATTCGTCATCAAAAATTAAAATCCTTGCAGATGGAATAAGTCTTTCTATCATGCAGGGAAAATTGAAGGTGGGTGATAATTTGCCTTCAATCAATGAAGCAAGTTCGAACCACAAAATATCTCGTGATACAGTTTTTAAAGCTTATAATGAATTAAAAAAAAGAGGTTTAATTGACTCAACTCCTCAAAAAGGGTATTATATTACGGGAGAAGTAAATCACATTTTGTTGTTGCTGGATACGTACTCATCATTCAAGCAAAATCTTTACCACCGATTTGCAGCTAATTTACCTGATAATTACAAAGTTGACTTGATTTTCCATCAATATAATGAACATTTGTTTGAAACTATTGTACGTGAAACTATTGGGAAATATAGCATGTACGTGGTTATGAATTTTTCAAACGACCATTTTTCAGATGCATTAAAGTCGATACCGAATAATAAATTGTTACTTTTGGATTTTGGGAATTTTGAAAAATCTTCGTACTCATATATTTGTCAGGATTTTGAAAAATCGTTTTATGAATGCCTAAGTTCATGTCGTAATTTATTAAAAAAATACAGAAAATTCTCGTTTGTTTTTCCTGAAGAACTTTGCCATCCAATCAGTTCCATTGATTTTTTTGTAAGGTTCTGCAAAGAAAATAATTTTGCATTTGAAGTCTTTCGAAAGGATGCTGATTGGCATGGAGTTGAAGCTGGAACTGTTTATCTGTGTATACTTCCCGAAGATATGGTAAAAATTATTAAAGATGCAGATATAGCCAGACTCTCAATTGGAAGTGATATTGGATTGATTGCCTATAATGATAATCCGATTCTTGAAGTCATTGAAAACGGAATTTCAGCAATTAGCGTTGATTTTGGATTAATGGGAGAAATGGCAGCGAATTTTGTAACTACCAAACGCCCAATTCAGGAATATCTTCCTACAGAATTGATTCTTCGAAACTCAATTTAGAAATGAGATATTTTTCTCAATCACATAACAGCACAGTTCAGCATAGAAATAAAATAAATATAAACTTTAATAAAAAATCATGAAAGCAGGTTCAATTGCAGGAGAATTCACTTCAACTGCACAAATCAGAAAAGAAAAAAGCGGTCGCTTACAAGGTGACAATCCAAAAATCGGTATTCGTCCAACAATTGATGCGCGCCAGGGTGGTGTGCGCGAATCATTGGAAGATCAAACAATGAATATGGCACTTAATTTGGCCAATTTCCTCAGTTCAAATTTAAAATACAGCGATGGCACTCCTGTGGAATGTGTAATGGCTGATACAACAATCGGTCGGGTTGATGAGGCCGCAGCTTGTGCTGAGAAATTCAAGAAAGAAGGCGTGTCAGTAACTATCACCGTTACTCCATGTTGGTGTTATGGTAGTGAAACGATAGATGTAGATCCACATACGATTAAAGCTGTTTGGGGATTCAACGGAACAGAACGCCCGGGAGCAGTTTATCTGGCAGCTGCCTTAGCTGGTCATAATCAGAAAGGCTTGCCTGCATTTGGTATTTATGGTCGTGATGTTCAGGATGGTGGAGATAATTCAATCCCTGCTGATGTTCAGGAAAAGTTATTGCGTTTTGCTAAAGCCGGTGTTGCAGCAGCTACGTTGAAAGGAAAATCATATCTTTCAATTGGTTCTGTATCTATGGGTATTGCCGGTTCGATTGTAAATGCTGATTTCTTTCAGGAATACCTTGGAATGCGAAACGAATATGTTGATATGAGTGAAATAATTCGTCGTGAGAAATTAGGAATTTACGATCCGGAGGAATTTAAAAAAGCGATGGACTGGACCGCGAAAAATTGCAAATCGAATGAAGGCGAAGATACCAACGACGATGACAAAAAGAAATCGCGTGAGCAACTTGACAGTGAATGGGAATTTGTGGTAAAAATGACCATGATTATCCGCGACTTAATGGTTGGAAATCCCAAATTGCGTGAACTTGGTTATGGAGAAGAAGCCTTGGGACACAATGCCATTGCATCCGGTTTCCAGGGACAACGTCAATGGACCGACTTTATGCCAAACGGTGATTTCTCTGAAGCAATTCTGAATACTTCGTTCGACTGGAACGGCATTCGCGAAGCTTTTGTGGTAGCAACCGAAAACGATTCGCTGAATGGTGTGGCTATGTTGTTTGGTAAATTATTGACCAATACCGCTCAGGTTTTTGCCGATGTGCGTACTTATTGGAGTCCCGAAGCGGTTGAACGTGTAACTGGTCATAAATTACAGGGATTGGGAGCTAATGGTTTGATTCACTTGATTAACTCTGGTTCTGCTGCATTAGACGGAAGCGGTCAACAAACAATTGATGGCAAACCAGCTATGAAACCTTTCTGGGAAATTACGGAAGAAGAAGTTCAGAAAACACTGGATGCAACAACCTGGTTTCCTGCAGATTGCGGTTATTTCCGTGGTGGAGGTTTCTCGTCTAAATTCATTTCGAAAGGTGGAATGCCTGTAACTATGGCTCGTATCAACCTGATTAAAGGTCTTGGACCGGTTCTTCAACTTGCTGAAGGTTGGACAGTAGAAATTCCGGCTGAAGTTCACAAAGTACTTGATGACCGCACTAACAAAACATGGCCTACCACCTGGTTTGCTCCGCGATTGACCGGTGAAGGTAACTTCAAAGATGTATATTCCGTAATGAATAATTGGGGTGCCAACCACGGTGCATTTAGTTTTGGTCATATTGGCGCGGATTTGATTACATTGGCTTCTGTATTACGTATTCCGGTTTGTATGCATAATGTTGATGAATCCAACATTTTCCGTCCGAGCGCATGGTCTGCTTATGGAATGAATCTGGAAGGTGCTGATTATCGGGCTTGTCAGACTTACGGTCCGTTGTATAAATAAATACAAATTTACGGGTTACAAGCAATAAAATGTCTTGTAATCGGTAAATGAAATTTGTTTATCAAATTCTAAAGTTTTAATGTCAAATTTTACACGACAAAACGAGCAATCTATTAATACATTTGCAGCTCCTTAAAATTACAACATGAAAAACAAATCTTTCCTTGCATTTGACCTAGGTGCAACGAGTGGTCGTTCTATTTTAGGAACTATTGAACATGACAGACTCCAAATGAAGGAGTTGACTCGATTTCCTAACCAAATTATTCAAATAGGTGAGCATTTTCATTGGAATATTTATTCTTTATTTGAACATCTCAAAGCGGGATTAGTAGCTGCTAAAAAGGAAGGAGTTGAAATAACCTCCATTGGTATTGATACTTGGGGAGTGGATTTTGCACTGATTGCAGAAGATGGTTCTATCCTTGGTGCTCCGTATGCATATCGTGATCCGCATACTGTTGGTGCTCCCGAAAAATACTTCGAAATAGTTCCCCGCGAAAAAGTATATGATTTGACTGGAATTCAGGTGATGAATTTCAATAGTCTGTACCAGCTTTTTGCATTGAGTCAAGCTAACAATTCGTTGTTAAGAGCCACCAAAGAGATTTTATTTATGCCGGATGCATTGGCATATATGCTGACAGGCAATAAAGTCGTGGAATATACCATTGCTTCTACTTCACAAATTTTAAATCCACGCACCAAACAGTTTGAAGCTGAATTACTCGAAAAGGCTGGTGTTTCAGCAACTATTTTGGGTGAAATTGTTATGCCGGGTCATGAAATTGGCACTTTGCGCGACGATTTAGCTGAAGAGAGCGAATTGGGTAAAGTAAAAGTGGTAGCTGTTGCCGGACACGATACAGGTGCGGCTGTGGCTGCGGTTCCTGCTTCGAATGAAAATTTTGCTTATCTTAGCTCCGGAACATGGTCGCTTATGGGTATTGAAGTAAAAAATGCCATTATCAACGAAGAAACTTTTGCGCTGAACTTTACCAACGAAGGTGGTGTAGAAGGAACTACCCGTTTCCTGAAAAATATTACCGGCATGTGGTTGCTCGAACAATGTCTGAAAGAATGGAAAAAAGAAGGTATTACCTATGCTTACGAAAAACTCGTGCAAATGGCGGATACTGTTCCTGCTTTTCAGTCAATGCTTGATACTGACCATGCTTCATTTGCAAATCCGGTATGCATGACTAGTGCAATTGTTGAGTATTGCGCTGCAACCGGACAAACTGCTCCGTCAAATCATGCTGAATTTGTTCGTTGTATTTTCGAAAGTCTTTCATTGAAATACAAATATGTGATTAATATTTTGAAAGAATTAGCTCCATTTCCAATTGAAAAACTGCACGTGATTGGTGGTGGATCAAAAAACCCATTGTTGAATCAATGGACTGCCAATTCAATTGGAATACCTGTTATTGCAGGACCTTCTGAAGCAACAGCAATCGGAAATATTATGATTCAGGCAAAAGCTGCCGGATGCGTAGATTCATTGCAGGAAATGCGTCAGATTATCGGTGAATCGGTTCAATTGGACGAATTCTTACCACAAGATGCTGAAATATGGGCAGAGGCTTATAAAAAATTTGTGAAAGTAACTAAATTATAAAAGCCCCCTAAATCCCCCGAAGGGGGACTTAAAGACTTGTTCTGTCATAAAAAAAAGACTTATTTTATAGATATAAATTTAAAACATAGCTAATCCTAAGTCCCCCTTCGGGGGATTTAGGGGGC
>SESF01006314.1_pt1 | contig 36164 bp, 39 predicted proteins | sample 3171521 | NCBI WGS metagenome assembly SESF01 (sample SAMN10866945, study PRJNA518727) | freshwater metagenome | biome: subpolar coniferous forest; feature: holomictic lake; material: water; isolation source: holomictic Lake 227, 6 m and 8 m depth | place: Canada: near Kenora, Ontario | collected...
CGTAGAAGGTGACAGCCGCGGCCATGAACTTGACGACCGGGTCCGTGCGTAGTTTGTCCCAGGCGCCGCGGAGCGTCAGCAGTCCGTTGAGCATCCCGCCCCATGACGGCGCCCAGAGCATGAGCGAGAAGATCATGCCAAGCCCTTGCAGCCAGCTCGGGAGCGCGGTGTTCAGAAGGTGGTGGGGACCGGCCCAGATGTAGAGGAAGATCAGCGACCAGAAGTGGATAATCGAGAGGCGATAGCTGTACACCGGACGCCCCACGGCCTTGGGGACGAAATAGTACATGATGCCTAGGATCGGCGTGGTCAGGAAGAAGGCCACGGCGTTATGTCCGTACCACCATTGGACGAGGGCATCCTGCACGCCGCCGAAGATCGGGTAACTATGCAGAAGGCTCGTCGGGAGCGACAGGTGGTTTACCACGTAGAGCAGCGCGACGGTGATGATCGTGCCGATGTAGAACCAGATGGCGACATAGAGGCTACGTTCGCGACGGCGGGCCAGGGTGGTGAAAAATACGATGCCGAAGACGATCCAGATGACCGCGACGAGGATATTGATCGGCCAGATGAGCTCAGCGTACTCCTTGCCGCGCGTCAGGCCGAGGGGCAGGGTGATGGCCGCAAGGAGGATGATGAGCTGCCAGCCCCAGAAGTGCACCTGGCTCAGGAACTCGCAGGCGAGGCGCGTCTTAAGAAGGCGCTGCGAGGAATAGTAGACGCCCGCGAACATCATGTTGCCGACGAACGCGAAGATGGCCGCGTTGGTGTGGAGCGGCCGCAGGCGGCCAAACGTGGTGTAAGGGATTCCGAAGTTCAGCGCGGGGAAGGCTAGCTGCAGGGCGATGAACACCCCGAAGAGGATGCCGGCGACGCCCCAGAGCACGGAGGCGAGGGTGAATCGCCGCACGATTTCGTCGTTATAGCGGATGGTGGTCGTGCGGTCGTTCATGGAAGTTTGTTCGTCGGAGGAGGGGAGGGGGCGTCCTCGTCGAGCGGCCGGAGCGAATCGCGGTCGTACCCGTCTTCGCCGCGGTTGCGCTGATCCCACAGGAACGCAAGCGCGGCCAGCAGCGCCAGGATGACGGAGAAGAAGACGGTGAGTGCGAGCGCGGCCATATGTCGTAAGGGACGACGCCCTGAGATTACCTCTCGGCCAGACGCATTCAACCAGCGTCCCGTCGGCGCCGTCCGGCGCACAGGTTTCCGATGCTTATAAGGATGTTAAGCAAAATGCTTGTAATCATTCTAAGCGTAGCATGGTCGGCGTTTCGAGCAGGCTCCCAAAGGGCGGAACGATTGTCGGAATCTTGGGTCAGCAATCGCCGCGGACGCGGATTAGCGAAATGAATGAGGCGATTAGGCCCGCTGAAACCTCCGTGGCGGCTTCGCGGCCGGCTTACTTCGCGGGCTTGTCCGACGCCGTCACGCGTTCAAACCAAACGCGCGCGACGGTCGTCGCGTCGCCGTCGCGTAACGGCCAGCGGTCGTTATGCGGATGCTTCGCGAGCTCATTGGGGAAGGTCCCGAAGTGCGCTCCCATGTCGACCGTGAGGTATTCCACCTTGGTCGGCGCGACGGAAGCGATGAACTTCTTGGTCTCCGCGCCCGCTTGGCTGACGAGCAGCGGGCGGCCGGCGAGGCGACGTAGGCGGACGGACGCTTCCTCGCGGTAGCGCGCCAGCGGCGAGCCCCAGTCATGCCCCTTCCATTCCAGCATGCCGTCGAAATGGTCGTGCGCCCAGAGGCCGCACCAGAGTTTGGCGACTTCGTCGTCATGCAGGCCGAGGAAGGAGACCCCGATGGCACCACGCGAGAAGCCGCACAGCACGACCCTCTTCGGGTCGCCGCCGAACTCGGCGCAGATCCGGGGGAGGTTGGTCTTCGCGTAGCCGACGGTGGCGTCGATATCGCCCCACCAGGTGATTTCGTTCTTGAGGTGATCCTTGGCGACGTAGGGCAGGACGACCCAGATGGCCTTACCGCGCGTGACGCCGAAGCCGAGGCCGGCGCCTTCGACCTCACCGGTCGAACCCGAAGTGGGGAAGTAGTTGCCCGTGTATTCGGCGATGACTGGCCAGCTCTTGCCGCGAGCCTTCCAGTCGGGCGTCCAATCGTCAGGCAAGGCGATCAGGTGATGCACCTGGGTGCCGGCATATTCTGGGGCGATGACGGTGGCCCGCTTGCCCGGCTGAGGGCCTTGGTCCGTCAGCGGAGGGAGCGCGAGATCCGCGCCGCTAAGCGACATCGCCGAGATCAGGAGAAGCAGGGCGAGGCGCATGGCGGGTTCAGCTGAGCTTGTTGTCCACTACCTGCGTGCGCGTCCAGAGGTCATGCCAAGCACGCTTGTCGCGACGGAAGAGTGGCACGTGGAAGTTTACGATACCTAGGATCATAAAGAGCGGGTTAGGCAGGGCGAAGAACGCGGCCTTCCAGGCGGAGCGCAGGAGCGCGGCGAGGAAGCCGGGAGGCTCGGCACTGGGGAGCTCGATGGTACGCAAGTTGAAGATGCGTTTGCCGAGCGTGCGCCCGGCGAGCAGCCATTCCTGCAGGGCGAGCGCGAGTAGTATGGTCGTGAAGGTGATCGTGCCTTGGAAATTAATCCAGATTTCGGCTGCCTTGAGATCGGCTTCCTTCGGGTTCGTAATCATGCTGAAGACCGATTCCAAATCGCGGGTTTGGCCTGACTTCAGCGCCCCCATGTATTGGTCGGCCATCTTGTGTGTCCAGGCGTCCGTGGCTTGGCGTGCGGCGAGTTCGTCCGGATCGGCAAGCATTCCCGCGAGGGCCCAGCCGAGGAACATCAGGGGAAGGATGTCCGCCAGGCAGGCGAAGGTGCGCCACCAGTATCCCGCGGGGGGAGGCGGGATCGGGGGAGGGTTAGCCACGGGCTTGGGCGCGCTCGCAGGCGTCGAGCGTGTTCTTCATGAGCATCGCCACGGTCATCGGGCCCACGCCGCCGGGGACGGGCGTGATGGCTTCGCAAAGAGGCGACACGGCATCGAAGTCGACGTCGCCGACGATGCGGGTGCCGGTCTTCTTGGTGGCGTCCGGGACGCGGTTGATGCCGACGTCGATGACGACCGCGCCGGGCTTGACCATGTCGGCGGTGATGAAGCGGGGCTTGCCGATCGCGGCGACGATGATGTCGGCTAGGCGGACGATGGCGGGCAGGTCCTTAGTGCGGGAGTGGGCGATGGTGACGGTGCAGTCGCAACCCTTGGCGAGGAGTAGTGCGGCGGCGGGCTTGCCGACGATGAGCGAGCGGCCGACGACCACGGCATGCTTGCCAGCGGTTTCGATGCCGGAGCGACGGAGGAGTTCGACGACGCCGGCAGGCGTGCAGGCGGCGAAGGCGCCGGGGAGTTCCTGGACGAGGCGGCCGATGCTCTGCGTGCCGAAGCCATCGACGTCCTTATTGGGGGAGACACGGTTGAAGACTTCGGTCTCCGGCAGGTGCTTAGGGAGGGGGGCCTGAATGAGGATGCCATGGACGGAGGTGTCGGCATTCAAGGCGTCAAGATGGGCGAAGAGCTCCTCTTTGCTGACGGTCTCGGGGAAGAGCTGAAGGGAGGCCTTCATGCCGACTTCGGCGGCGGTCTTCTGCTTCTTGGTCACATACGACACGGAGGCCGGGTCATCGCCCACGCGGACGAAGGCGACATGCGGGATAATCGGGGTCAGTTTGGCGACCCGTTCCTTGACTTCGGCGAGGACCTGCTGGGCGATGGCGTTTCCGTCAATGAGGCGCATGTCCCATCAGTAGGACAAGGTGGCCCTGGAGGGCGAGAAAAGTCCGTCCCCCGTCGTCCGATTGATTGTCTCGCCCTGCATGGATAAATGCCTCAATGCGTAGGGCGTGCCAGCTGAAGGACCCATGCGTATTCACAAGTTCCTCGCCCAGGCGGGGGTCTGCTCCCGTCGCGAGGCTGAACGCCTAGTCGCCTCGGGATCGGTGATAATCAATGGTAAGCTGGCCGTGACCGGCCAGCCCGTCGACCCGGCTGTGGATACGGTGATTTGCCAGGGGCAGCATGTGAAGCCGCTCGGCCGCACGGTCGTGTTGATGATGAACAAGCCTCGGGGTTACCTTTGTACCAACGATGACTCTCACGGAGGCCAGACGGTCTTTGACATGGTCCCTCCGGAATACGGGAAGCTCCGTCTTTTCTGCGTCGGTCGCTTGGACAAGGATTCCGAAGGGCTGCTCATCCTGACCAACGATGGAGAGCTAGCCAACAAGGTGATGCATCCCTCGGGGGGCGTCATCAAGCGCTACGAGATCATCCTTAACCGCGACTACGATCCCACGCTGACCCCGCGCCTGCTCAAGGGTGCCGTCGAAGAAGGGGAGCACCTCCGCTTTAAGAAAGTCATTCGCCATCCGGACCACGCCGCCCATTTGGAGATTCATCTCGACCAGGGTCGTAAGCGCGAGATCCGCCGCCTCTTCGAGATTTTTGGCTTCCACGTGAAAACATTGCGGCGTTTCCAGATTGGTGGCCTGGTCCTGCGTAAGATGCCGCTGGGCGATTGCCGCCCGCTTTCCCGCAAGGAAATCGACTCTATTTTCGAGAACTGAGGGTTCGGGGCAATCGGGCTTGCCCGCTACGGGTTTGGCTTTTTATTGGCCTGACCCCGCCCTCGTGATTGTCCCGCGCAGCATTCTGATTTTCTGCCTTGGCGTCTGCCTGCAGGCTGCCTTGGTGGCCGCTCCGGAGTCTTCCATGAAGCTGGTCTGGGAGGATAATTTCGACGGCAAGGCGCTGGATGAGACGAAGTGGACCGCCAGCAGCAAGACCGGCGTCAAGCTCGTCGACGGCCAGCTTTCCCTGGAAATCACACCGGGCGACAAGCCGATGTTCTGGCGAGGTTCGAGCGTCAATACGAACGGCAAGTTCAAGACGGCGGCCTACGGCTATATCGAAGCCTCGATCCTCTTCGTGCAGACGCGCGGCCACGGCGCGGGCTTTTCCATCGGGAACGAAGACAAGCGAAATCCCTCCGCGAGCATGGGTTTCAGTAACGCTGGCGGCGATGCGGTGACGCTTTCGCTGGGCATCGTGAATGAGGAGCGCGGTCGTTCGCTTACCCCGAAGGAAAATCCGATACCGAAGGGCGATTATAGTAAGAAATTTCACAAGTTCGGCTTCGCCTGGACCGCGACGGATTATCGTTGGTATGTGGATGGGAGATTGGTGCAGAAAATGACCCAGCCGGGTACGACCAAGCCGATGGTAATCGGGTTGAGTCACAATGGCCTCCCGGAGGCGGGTTTTCTTAAGACTTTCAACGACCCCACCAAGGGGCCGGAGCCGATGCGCGTCGACTGGGTGAAGGTCTACCAGTAGGGTAGGGCTTGCCACGGCCGGGCCTTTTCATTGATTAGAGTCGTTCCCCATGCGCCCCCTTGTCCTCTCATGCCTGTTTTCCGCGGTCTCCGCCCTGGCTGCCCCGAGCATGGGTTTGAAGCCTGTCTGGGAGGAGAATTTCGACGGCAAGGAGCTCGACGAAAAGAAATGGAACAAGGGTGGGGCGGCCCAGGTCGTCGATGGCAAGCTTTCGCTGGAAATCACCCCGGGCGTGAAGCCGGGCTTCTGGAACGGCAGCTGGGCGAACACGCAGGGTAAGTTTGAGTCGATGCAGGGTTATTTTGAAGCATCGATCCGGATGATTCAGACGAAGGGGCGCTGGGCGGAATTTACGATTCGTAATCCGGACAAGGTGCCACTCCCGGCCGCCTCGATGTCCTTTAGCGCGATGGGGGATGATAAGATTGATACCAATCTCTGGATCACCGACGAGGTAGGCTCGCATCGCATGACCCCGAAGACCAGTCCGGTGAATCTACAGGGTGGCGTGAGCTGGAAGAAGTTCCACACCTACGGCCTGCAGTGGACCCTGAAGAACTACATTTTTTTCGTCGATGGCCGCGAGGTGCAGCGCATGACCCGCCCGAGCGCGGTGAAGCCGATGTACATTCACTTCGGCCATAACCTGCCGGAAGGCGGCTTGCTCAAGGATTTCTCGAATCCGAAGGCCGGCCCCGAGCCTCTGCAGGTCGATTGGGTGAAAGCCTATAAAATTCCATGAGATACATCTTGTTCCTGTTTCTAGCTGTCACGGTGTTCGCCGTGGATCCTTCGAACGGCAAGAAGCTTGTCTTCTCCGATGATTTTAACGCCGATGCCATCGACGAGACCAAGTGGAATGTGTTCGGGGCACGGGAGGCGCTGACCTTGGTCAAGGGCGGCAAGGATAAGGTCCTGCGCATCGGCCTCAAACAGAGCGCCGACATGCTCCAGTGGAATGGGGTGAATACGAAGGGGAAGTTCGAACAGACTTACGGCTATTTCGAGGTCAGCATGCGCGTGAACGCCTACAAGGGGCACACGGGCGGGTTCCACGTCCGCCCCGTCGAGGAAAAGCAGGTTCCATTCGCCGACCTGATGTGGGAAGCGGTGGGAGATGACAAGTGCTGGCCCTGGTCGCGCACCGCGAATGACAACGGCCAGCATGACTATCGCCCGGAAGGAACGGGCAAGCAGTTCCTTAAGGGCGGCGAAGCCTCCAAGAAGTTCAACACCTATGGCGTCCTCTGGACTGAGAAATCGTGCATTTGGTATGTCAACGGCAAGCAGTCCTTCAAATTGGATAAGATTGAAGTGAAGAAGCCGATGATGCTTCAGTTCAACCATAGCGTGGGAGAGTGGGAACGTCCGGGCCTCAATCTCAAGCAGCTGCCCGACGATATCGACATCGATTGGGTCAAAGCCTGGAAATGATTTCCTCGATGCGATTCTCGTCCCTTCTTATTCTGTTTTCCGCCGCCGCGGCCATGGCCGTCGATCCCACGAGCGGCAAGAAACTGACTTTCTCCGACGACTTCAACGGCGACGCCTTGGATGATTCCAAGTGGGTTGTCGAAGGCAAGAAGGAGGCCATCTCGATCGTCAAGGGGGGTAAGGATAAGGTTCTGCGTATCTCTCTCGTGCAGAGTGCGGACATGATCCAGGGGAATGGCATCAGCACCAAAGGGAAGTTCGAACAGCAGTTCGGCTACTTTGAAGCATCGATGCGGATGAATGCTTACAAGGGGCATACGGGCTACCTGCGACTCGGGCCCGCCGATGGTAAGGCTATTCCCAATACCTTGGTGCTCTTTGAGGGGCTTGGCGGCGATTCCCTTCACCCCTGGATGCGCACCGTGAATGATAACGGTCAGCATGATTACCGGCCAGAAGGTAAGATGACCCAGTTTCTGAAGGCGGGCGAAGCGTCCAAGAAATTCAACACCTACGGACTACTCTGCTCCGAGAAAAGTTATATCTGGTATGTGAACGGCAAGCAGGTGCATAAGGTCGACCGCGTGGAGATGAAACTCCCGGTGAATATCACCTTTTCCCACCGCGTGGCGGAATTCGAACGCCCGAGTCTGAATCTCAAGCAGCTACCCGACGACGTGGACATCGACTGGGTCAAGGTCTGGAAGTAAGCCGTCGGTCAAAAGAGGTTTGCATCAGCACCCGGGTAGGCATCCTGCGTTGGATTCGCCATGTCCGCCCCTTTCGATAAGAATAACCCGTTCCCGGCCCGTCTCGTCGACCGTCGTCGTCTGAGTTCTCCTGCCAGCCAGAAGGATACTCAGCACTTCTCAGTGTCCCTCGCCGGCAGCGGCCTCACCTATAAATGCGGCGACAGCCTGGGCGTGTTTCCGACCAACAACCCGGCCACCGTGGTCGCCTTGCTCAAGGCTGCCGGTTTCACGGGCGACGAGCAGGTGACCGTCCCCAAGGATCTATCCCCGGTTACCCTGCGGCAAGCGCTGTCGACCCGCCTCGCCCTCAATGGCCCAACGTATAAGTTCGCCCAGCTCTTGCATGACCGGGCGACCGACGCTGCGGACAAGGATCGTCTCGCGGCCGCCATCGGCGAAGCTGATCCCGAAAAAAAGAAAGCTTGGATGGAGCAACGCGAATTCCTCGACCTCTTCCTGGAGCACCCGTCCGCCCGTCCATCCGCACAGGAACTCATCGAACTCATGCGCAAGCTGATGCCGCGTCTGTATTCGATCTCCTCCGCGCCTTCGAAGTATCCGCAGGAAATCCATCTCACGGTCGCCGTGGTCCGTTACGAGACCAATGGCCGCTCGCGCGAAGGCGTCTGCTCCAGCTACCTCGCTGACCGTGCCCGCATGAATGAACCAGATTTGCCGATCTTTGTCGCGGATTCTCACTTCGGCCTCCCGGCCGACGATAATATCCCGGTCATCATGGTCGGCCCAGGTACCGGTGTCGCCCCCTTCCGTAGCTTCGTGATGGATCGTGCCGCCCGTGGCGCGAAGGGCCCGAACTGGCTCTTCTTCGGCGACCAGCGCAAGGACCATGATTTCCTCTACGCCGATGAATGGTCGGAGTATCAGCAGGCGGGCGTGCTCACCCGTCTCGACACGGCTTTCTCGCGCGACCAAGCTGAGAAGGTCTATGTCCAGGACCGGATGCGCGAGAACGCCGCCGAACTCTGGAAATGGATTCAGCAGGGTGCCTATTTCTACGTCTGCGGCGATGCGAAGCGCATGGCGAAGGATGTCGACGCGGCCTTGCACGCCATCGTGGCGGAGCAGGGTGGACTGACGCCTGAGGCTGCCTTGGAGTGGGTGAAGCAGTTCAAGAAAGAAGGCCGCTACCAGCGCGACGTCTATTGATCTTCTGCGGCCTGCGGTGCTTTGGGGCGGGGTATTAGCCACTTGCCAGCGCCCATGTTTCCTTGCACATAAAAGGCCGATGCATCTCACGCACAATCCTCGCGTCGCCCTCGTCACCGGAGCCGGTCGCGGCATCGGTAAGGCCATCGCGGAACGTCTCGCTTCCCACGGGCACACCGTCCTTTGCGTCTCGAAGTCCGAGACCTGCGTGCAGGTTGCCAACGACATCGTCGCCAAGGGCCAGAAGGCCAAGGCCTTCCAGGTCGACGTCTCGGATCCCGTCGCCGTCGCCAAGGCCTGCGAACAGATCAATGCTGAATTCGGTGCGGTTGAAATCCTTGTCAATAACGCCGGCATCACCCGCGACAAATTGGTCATGGCGATGTCGGACCAAGACTGGAACGACGTGATCTCCACCAATCTGTCTTCGGCCTTCTACTGGACCAAAGGCTTGGTGCGTCCGATGACCAAGAAGCGCTGGGGTCGTATCATCAGCATTTCCTCGGTCACGGGGGTGCAGGGCAATGCGGGGCAGGCGAATTACGCCGCCGCTAAGGCCGGCCTCCATGGCCTGACTATGACGCTCGCCCGTGAGCTCTCCGGGCGATCTATCACCGCGAACGCTGTCGCCCCAGGGTTTATTACCACGGATATGACGGGTGAACTTTCCGACGAGGTTAAGCAGAAGATCCTCGGGGTCATTCCGCTGGGCCGTTTCGGCTCGGTGACGGATATCGCCGCCATGGTCGATTATCTCGCCTCAGAAGAGGGTGGCTACATTACCGGACAGGTCTTCTCGGTGGACGGTGGCATGGCCATCTGACGCTCATTGGCTGGGCAGGGTTTGCTTCACCGCCGGTCTGTCCGGATGATGACCATCGTTTTTATCGATGCACACATCCGTGTGCGATCTGCTACCATAGGACATCTCCCCTGTGCTGTCAGATTATCAGCCTGCTATGTTTCTAATCGTCTATTTTGGGCGGGGTTTCCGCGGTTTTTCTTAACTTGACGATGCCCCCCCTATCTGACACCCAGATAACAACTTAAACACCCTTTATTATGCCCGAAAACATCGAACAGCGCGTCAAGGACATCATCGTCAAGCAGCTCTCAGTCACCCCCGATCAGCTCACCCCTGGGGCCAGCTTCCAGGGCGACCTGAAGGCCGACTCCCTTGACCTGGTGGAAATCATCATGGCTTTCGAAGACGAGTTCGGCATCACGATCCCGGAAGATAAGGCCGCTGGGATCAAGACCCTTGGTGATGCCATCGAGCACATCAAGGCCAGCGCCACGAAGTAACCGATACGGGCTTCTCACCCAGGCCCGTTCCCGTGAGCACCGAACGTAAAACCCGCCGGGTAGTCGTCACAGGCATCGGTTGCCTGACGGCCCTCGGCCACGACGTCACGAGTTTCTGGGACGCCCTGGTTAAGGGTCGTTCTGGTATCTCGCGGGTCACCCGTTTCGACCCCACGGACTTCCCGTCGAAGGTTGGCGCCGAGGTCCGTGATTTTGATCCGTCCAAATATATGGACGGTAAGGAAGCTAAGCGTAACGACCGCTATACGCAGTACGCCGTGGCCGCCTCTCGCCTCGCCATCCAAGACGCCAACGTCGATATCACCAAGATCGATTCTGAGCGCTTCGGCGTCATCATCGGTTCAGGCATCGGCGGCATGGAGACCATTGAGAACCAGGCCCGCGTGCTCATCGAGCGTGGCCCGTCCCGCGTTTCCCCTTTCACGATTCCCTCGCTCATCGCCAATATCGCTGCGGGCGTCGTGGCTATCGAGTTCCAGGCGAAGTCCGTCAACTTCGGCGTCGTCTCGGCCTGTGCTTCCGGCTCCCACGCCCTTGGCGAAGCCCTTCGCCACATCCGCGATGGCCACGCCGACATCATGCTTTCCGGCGGCTCCGAAGCCGCCATCACGCGCCTCGGCTACGCTGGCTTCTGCAATATGAAGGCGATGTCGACCGACTTCAACGACACGCCCGAGAAGGCCTCCCGTCCGTTCGATAAGCTGCGCGACGGCTTTATCATGGGTGAAGGTTCGGGCGTACTCGTGATTGAATCCCTTGAACACGCCCAGGCGCGCGGTGCCCGCATCTATTGCGAACTCGCCGGCTATGGTGCCACGTGCGACGCCTATCACATCACCGGCCAGGATCAGGAAGGGAAAGGTCTCGCCCTCTGCCTTAACCGTGCCCTCGCCGAGGCTGGCATCGAGAAGTCCGAAGTCGGCTACATCAACGCCCACGGCACCTCGACCCCGATCAACGACCGTTGCGAGACCCTCGCGATCAAGCGTTGCTTCGGCGAGCTCGCTCCGAAGATTTCCATCTCCTCGACGAAGTCCATGACCGGTCACCTGCTGGGTGCCGCCGGTGGCGTCGAGGCAGCTGCCTGCGTGATGGCCATTCACACAGGCATCATTCCTCCGACGATTAATTACGAAAACCCGGATCCGGATTGCGACCTCGACTACACGCCGAACGTCGCGAAGGCCCGTAAGGTGGACGTGGCAATTTCGAATAACCTCGGTTTTGGCGGACATAACGCCTCCCTGGTCTTCAAGCGCCTCTGAGGTTTCTCCGCGTCGGGGTGCAACCTTTTGCCTCGCGATGGGGTATAAGGGAAATAGAACTATGCGTCTCCCCATGGCCCCTCGTTTCCTTCTCGTCTGGCTCGGTCTGGCCTCTGTCGCCTTTGCCCAGGTCCCTGTGGCGGCACCCGCCCCCACGCCTTCGGTAACGGTCCGCACGGTGATCACGCAGCTCGACCCCAAGACCGGCAAGCCCGACTCCATGAGCGTCCCTGCCGTCACGGCTCTCTCTGGGACGGAAGCCCGCGTCGCGGTCGCCGGAAAGCCCGACATCAAGGGTAAGGTTGAAAATACCCTGGAGATGACACTGAGCCCGACCGTGCAGGCCGATGGCACGGTTTCCGTTAGTCTTCGCGTGGTAATCAATAATAAGCCCGACCCCTTAGAGGTTAAGACGGAAAAAGTGCGCAAGCGTGAATCGAAGACCCATGACGGTAGTCTTATCTTCTATTCGGTCTTGGCGAAGGAAGGTCTTTTCTCGGTTCAAGACGGCAGAGGCAATCGCCGCTGGTATAAAGTTAATGCCACCGTCGACGGTTGGACGCTGGAATCCTACGACGACGAGAAGCAGATGCTGATTGTCGGGCAGGGGGCCACGCACCAGGAGTTACATCTTTACAAGTCCACGATCGAGGCCTCGGCGAATGAGATTAGCACGGTGGTGACGCTGCGTTCGGGAGAGACCGTGAAGGTGCCCGGCGTCGGCGGCCTAGAACTCACGGTCAGCGCCGTGGTGATACAGGCACCCGTGGTTCCAGGGGTCGCTCGCTAATCCATGTGTGGCAGGCTTTTACTCTCTTTGCTTGCCGCTGCCGCGTTTGCCGCGGATGACGAGGTCCCGACGCACCTGAAGGTGAAGGCGTCGTTCACCCGCCTCGACAAGGACGGTAAGTCCGAGGTCTATGCCGAGCCCACGGTCATCACCGTCGACGGTAAGCAGACGACGATTCGCGTAGGTTCCGCCGAGGAGGGCGTGGTCTTCACGGTGACGCCGAAGGTTAATAAGGACGGGACGTTGACGCTCGAGGCGGTGACGGAATCCCGCGAGTCGCCACCCGCGCCGACCACTACCCCCGCGACCAAAGAGACGGCGCCCGCTCCGCGCGCCAAGAGCAATCTGCCTTTCTTCCATGGCGTCCTGACAAAGGATAAGCTGTTCTCGATCGAAGATGCCGCCGGTAAGCGCCAGTGGGTGCCGCTGGGCCGTCGCATCGATGGCTGGACGCTGAAGTCCTATGACGAGAAGCGCGAGGCGCTCACGCTCTCGCGGCTCGGGCAGTCGGTCGAATTGGTCCTGCACAAAGCGGTCATCGTCGACGCGCCTACTCCGCAGGTTGCTGTCTCTCGTGCTAACACGACGATTACCGTCAAGCCGGGTGTTAAGACGCTGCTCGACCTCGACAATGGCCAGTTTATCGCGCTCGAGGCGGAGATCCTGGACGTGTCGAAGTGACGGCTTAGGCCACGTCCAAGTGGCCGACCTTGACGAGGATCGTCGCGCCTTCCGGGCCGGTGAAGGGACGATGGTTGCTCAGGTGCGGGCTACGAATCCAAGTGCCGGCGGGGTAGCTGCCGTGCTCGTCGCGGAAGACGCCTTCGAGGACGAGGATTTCTTCGCCGCCGACATGGGTATGAGGGTTGAAGCGAGTCTCTGGAGCCCAGCGGACCAAGGCGGTGTGCTTCGTGAGGCCTTGGTGGAGCGAGGTGACCTTGAGTCCAGGCACCATGCCTTGCCGCCAGTCCAGGGAATTGCCACGTAACGCGAAAGAGTCCGCTTCCGGCTCCGTCGGCGTGTGTTCATTCAGGTAAACCATACTGGCCTCCGTTGACGTGAACATCGCCGGGACGCCTGGCGCCAGTCGCACATAGGACGACGAGCCGAGGGTTTCGCCTTTGAGGTTCACTTGGCCGCGCACGACGAGCACTTCCAGCAGGTGCTTGCCGTCGTGTGATATGGTCTCGCCGGCCTTGAGCGAGCGAAGGGTAATGCGGCTCTCGGGATGCGCGTCGCGTTGCTCCAGCGCGCGTTCCCCCGGCTGACCTGCGTGCAGGTCGGTCGCGTCGACGACGACGCGGATTGAATGGTCTGAGTGGAGGGTCATGGGGATATGTCAGGGTATTTTAATCGGCGAGCGCTTTGCACCACTCGGCGATCTCGCCGCAGACGCCACAGGCACGCAGGCCGGCTTCGATCTCCGCGTGGGTAGGCTCGGTGACGATGTGCTTGGGGTCGCCTTCGAGATCCGGCCGCGCCTGCCGCGTGACGGCCCAGGCGGCCCATGCCCGCCACTTCTTAAGTTCGGCTTTTTCGCCCCGCACGCGGTCGGCGAGGTGTTGGTAATGCACGCGGGCGTTGCCGGCGAAGTTCTCACTCGGCCGCTTCACCATCCAGCCGATGGTCCGGTAGGGCATCGGGTATTCGCCCAGCACTTCGGCGTCGACGGGGACATCGCAATAGAGCGCCCGATCGACGGCGAGCAGCGCACGTGCGGGCAGGTCATCGAGCCAGAGTTGCTGGCCGTATTCGAGGCACAGGCGGTAAAGCTCGGGCCCTTGGTCATCACGCAAGGCATTGAGGTCGCGCCACGAGAGCGGGCGGCCGCACGACGGGAGGAAAGGGCAGGGCGTCGGCACGCGACTCAGGGCTTGGCGTAGGGATTGTGCTTTTTCTCGTACCCGACGGAGGTTTTTCCTCCGTGGCCGGGAAGCAGGACGACGTCGTCGGGCAGCGTGTAGATACGATTGCGAATCGAGGTGAGGAGTTGATTCCAGTCGCCGTTGGGCAGGTCGGTGCGCCCGACGGAGCCCTTGAAGATGGCGTCGCCGGTGAAGGCGATCTTCTGGGCTGCGGAATAGAAAAGGATGCTGCCTGGGCAATGGCCCGGCACGTGGCGGATTTCGAAGGTCAGGCCACACGTCTCAACCATCTCGCCTTCATCGACCCACCGATCCACCTTAGCCGAGCAGAAATCCTCGTCGGAGAGCATGGGGAGCATCGATTGATAGCGGCTGCGGTAGGCTTCGATATTTTCAATCAACTGCTGGTCGTCCTTGTGCGCGATGAGTTGCGCACCGGCGGCGGCGAAATGATGTGCGTCGCACATGTGGTCCCAATGACCGTGCGTAATCAACAGGTGAGTGAGGCGCAGGCCTTGCTTCTTGATCTCCGCGAGCAACAGCGGGCCGGCGTCCTTCGGCGCGTCGATGACGCAGCAGTCTTTGCCGTCGTCGGCGATGACGAGGTAGGCGTTAGTGTCGAACGGCCCAAGGGAGGCGGCGATGATTTTCATCTTCAGGCGCTGAAGGCTTTACGCATGGCGGCGTCGATATTCTCAGGCGGCCGGATGGCTTTGAATTCACGATTCACGAAAGCATGGACGGTGAAGCCTTCGACCAGTAGCTCCTCGCCGCGCTCGACTTTATAAGTCAGCCGCAGGCGGGCCTTGGGCTTTTCGGCGAGGGTCACGGTGATGCGAATCCGGTCGTCGAAGTGCGATGGGCGGTGGTAGGTGAGGCCAGTCTCGAGGACGGGCAGCAGGCACCCCTGTTTTTCGAGCTCGCGGTAGGGGGTGCCGAGCTGATCGAGCAGGGCGACGCGGGCCATCTCGAACCAAGGGAGATAGTTCCCGTGATAGGTTACGCCCATGGCGTCGGTTTCGGCGAAGCGGACGCGGGTTTCGACGGAGGCCTGCAGCATGGCTTTGTTTTGCCCCGCCTTGGCGATTTTCCAACGTCAAATGCACCGCCCTCACCCGGCGGATGGCTTCTCCTTGCCCCGGATGGCTTACTCGGCTGATGTTCTGGCATGGGCCAGCGTGAACGCTTCGTGATCTTCCTCGTCGGAGCCCTGCTGGGCGTGATGTTGCTGCTGGGAGGCAAGTCCTGCGGTAGCGAAAAAAAGCAGCAGATGCGTCAGGTTCGTTCCGCTTTGAGCATGGCGCCGATGATGTATGACTATGCGGTCATGAAGAAGGGCTTCTACGGCAGGTATGTCCTGTTCGAGCAGGTCGCCGAGACGAAGGGAGGCGCCAAGGTGCGCACGCTCGTGACCGGCGGCACGCGCCGTTACTCCACTGAAGGCAAGGAGCTTCCCGAGGAGCATATCCTGATCAAGGAATCTTACGTTGCCGGTGTCGCCTTGGCTGAAGCCGGTCCGGTGGAATCCTATGAGTTCACCTTTGCCGATCGCATCGCGATCAAGCTGAAGCCCGGCCATCAGGCTGCCGAGGTCACGCTGCAGTCCGGCGACGTCGCCGGTGCCTGGCCCGGCCATGAGGAATCCCTCATCCGGCTCGACGCTTGGCGTAAGCTACCCGGTGGTGCCCCGTGGGGTAAGCTCGAGGCCCTGGTTCATGAATTAAACGGCCATCCCGCCGTGGTCGAAGCCCGCTTGGTCCGAATCGACTGGCAGGCCGAAGCGGACCTGATTAGGGCTAATTCACCCAAATGAGCACGACGCTGCAGCGCGAGGGTGGTCTGACCGTGGCGCTCAGCTTGACGGTCAATGTCATCATGGCGGGTGCTAAGCTCAGCGTGGGCACCGTCGCCCAGTCCCAGGCGCTCGTCGCCGATGGCATCCACTCGCTGGTCGATATCGCCGGTGATATCGCGGCGATCATCGGGCTGAAGTTCGCGCACCTGCCTAAGGACGACGATCATCCTTACGGTCACCACCGTTTCTCGACCTTGGCGACGATGCTCATCTCGTCGTTGGTGCTGCTCTTCTGTCTCGGCCTGGCTTGGCAGTCGCTGTCTGCCTTGGTGCATGATGTTGAGTCGGAGCCGCCTGGTCTTGCCGCCGCCTGGGTCGCCGGAGCCGCGCTGCTCATCAAGGAAGGTTTCTACCAGTATGCCCGACGTCAGGCCGAGCGCCTCGGTTCGCGCCTGCTGATGGCTAATGCCACGGATCATCGCGCCGACGCCATCGCCTCGCTCCTCGCGCTCGTCGCAGTCGTCATCGCTAACGTCCATCCCGAATGGAAGGCTCTTGATAAGGTCGTCGGTCTCGTGCTCGCCGGCTGGCTCGGTTCCGAGGGCATTAAACTTTTCAAGGGGGCCTGCGAAGACTTGCTGGATACGGCGCCAGAAGAACACGTCCTCAAGGATCTCAGTGAACATATCTTGGCTGTTCCCGGTGCTAAGGGCTTCCATGCCTTCCGGGCACGACGCCTGGGAGATCGTTTCGAGGTCGATTTCCACCTACAGGTGACCGAGACCGCCACGGTAGCCCAGGGACACGCTATTGCGGGTCAGGTGAAGTCGGATATTCTTCGTCTGCATCCGGAGGTCATTTCCGTGCTCGTGCATGTGGAGCCAGACGCGCCCGAACATCGTAAGCAGGACGGGCACCACGGTCGTAACGACTGAAGACGGGTTGCCATCCGCGGGAGAGTGGTTTGGATGTGGGTATGAGCTTGCCCCGTCTCTTCGTGCCCTTGCTGGCGACGATTGTTTCCTTGGTCGCCGCCCAGCCGCCGAATGTCGTCTTTATTTTCGCCGACGACCAGCGTGCTGACACGATTGCGGCGCTCGGCAATCCCGTCATCAAGACTCCGAATTTGGATCGCTTGGTGAAACGAGGAGTCTCGTTTGACCGAGCCTACATGCAGGGAGGGAATCAAGGGGCCACCTGCGTGCCTTCGCGTGCCATGTTGCTTTCGGGCATGATGCTTACCCACATTGATGAGAAGCTGATGAAGCATGCAACCTGGCCGCATGCCTTCGGCGCGGCCGGCTACAGTACCTTTGCGAGTGGTAAATGGCACAATGGTCCGCCCTCGATCTCGAAATCATTCCAGCAGGCCCGTGCGCTCTTCGTGGGCGGCATGGCTAATCCGATGCAGGCGCCCACCAGCGATATGCTGCCGACCGGTAAGCTGACCCCGAGCGTCATCTCACCCAAGCACCTCTGCGAAGAGGCCACCGATGAGACGTTGGCGTTCCTGAAGTCGCAGGACGGCAAGACGCCATTCTTCTCGTATCTCGCTTTTGATGGGCCGCATGACCCGCACATCGTGCCGGACGGCTTCCCGGTGAGATATGATGCGAAGACTTTTCCGCTCCCGCCGAATTTTCTGCCGCAGCACCCATTTGATAATGGCGAGATGGTAGTCCGCGATGAGCAACTCCTGAAGTGGCCTCGCCCCGAGGCGGACGTGAAAGTGATGCTTTCCGAGTACTACCGATACATCAGTTTCCTCGACCAGCAAGTGGGTCGGATTCTCGACCTGATTGATGCTGCACCCTACGCCGCCAACACAATTATCGTTTATTCTGCGGATTCGGGAGTGGCCCGTGGTTCGCACGGGCTTATTGGCAAGCAAAACCTGTACGAACACTCTCTGCGCGTACCGCTCATCATCGCCGGGCCTGGCATCGTTGCTAATCGCCGCACGGAGGCGATGTGCTACCTCTTCGATGTCATGCCGACTCTCGGCAAAATGTGTGGCATCACGGCACCCAAGAGTAGCGATGGTCAGGAGTTTACCTCGGTGCTGCACGACCCCTCTAAGTCAATTCGCTCCTCGCTGCTTTTCGGATATAAGACCGTGCAGAAGGGGTACACGGATGGTCGCTGGAAGCTCATTCGGTATCCGCACGTTGATCGCACCCAGCTCTTCGACCTGCAGTCAGATCCCTATGAGACCAAGGATCTCTCTGCCTTGCCCGAGCAGGCCGAACGCGTGAAGGCGATGCTCGCCCAGCTCGCCGCGGAAATGAAAGCGACCGACGACCCTGATCCGCTCACCGCCCAGACCCTTACGCCTGCCGAGTGGAAGGCCCCGACCAAGGTGCCCAAGCCCGGTCAGAAGGGGTTCTGAGGGCAAGGCCGGAGGGCCTGAGGGCACGAGGCTCCGGGGGTTGGTGGGTAGGGCGCGCTCTCCGAGGTTGCCGTTCGCAGAAGTGGGTTCGTGTAACCGGACAAGGTCTTTGAACGTACGGTGCTCATCCGCACACGGATGCGATGCTGATCGCGACCGTGCCTCCGGCAGAATTGCTCCCTTGATTTTCCCATCCACTATCCGCCAACCACTTAAACCTGCTACGCGGGAAGAAGGTAAGACTTCCGACCAAACTTCTTGGCCAACCATTCCTTGAGCTCCAGGAAGTCCTTGGGAGGCTCGACCGAGAGGGTGAGGGGCTTACCCGTCTGGGGGTGCGTCAGCGTCAGTTTGTGGGCGTGCAGCATCACGCGTGGCATCGGCCAGCCGGTGTAGCTCGGTACATCGAACTTACCGTAGGTTCGGTCACCCAGAATCGGATGGGTGATGTGCGCGAGGTGCACGCGGATCTGGTGGGTGCGGCCAGTGTGCGGGAAGGCGCGGACCAGCGCGGCTTCGACGCCATATTTTTCTTCCACGCGCCAATCGGTGATGGCTTCGCGGCCGTCTTCGCGCACGGCCATGCGCACACGGACGGTGCGGTGGCGGTCGATGTTGGCGTTGATGACGCCGGAGAGCAGGCGCGGGGCCTTGTCGACGAGGGCGAGGTATTCTTTCTTCGCGGTCCGTTCGGCGAACTGGGCGACGAGCGCATGGTAGGCCTTGTCGGTCTTCGCGAGCACGATGACGCCGGAGGTCTCGCGGTCGAGACGATGGACGACTCCAGGGCGGGGGGCTCCGCCGGCCGGTGCCAGCTTGCCCTTGGTGTGGTGGAGGAGGCCGTGGACGACGGAGACCTCGTCGGATCCCTGCACGGGGTGCGTGAGCAAGCCCGCGGGCTTGTTGATGGCGATGATGTGGGCGTCTTCGAAAATCACTTCGAGGGCCATCTTGACCGGGCGAGCCGTGGGCTCGCCGGGCGAGGGTAGGGCCACTTCGATATGATCGCCGGGGTTGAGCACCGTGCGGCGGTCGGCAGGCTTGCCGTTCACTTTGACCATGCCGAGGTCGAGGGCCTTCTGGACCCGCGAGCGGCTGACGCCTTCGAGCACAGTTGCGACAATCTTATCGGCGCGGGCCGGTTCAAACGTATCGGGGATGCGCGTGGTGACGATCTCGTCAGGGCGGGCCTCCTCGACCGGAGCCTTGGCGGGCCGGGCCGCATAGGGCACGTGCGGGGCTGGCTTGTCCTTGCGCTTGAGCGCTTTGGCCGTGCGGGCCTGCGGACGTGAGCCGAGGCGCTTGGGCTGCGGCTTCTTGGGTTTCTTGGGTTGGGCCATTTTATTTGGCCTTACCGAGGAGGTATGCGGGATTCAATTTTTGGAGGGGCTTGGGAAGGAAAAGGCCGTCTTTGCGGATTACCTGGCCGTCGAAACGGATTTCACCGCCGCCGTATTCTGGACGCTGAATGCAGACCATGTCCCAGTGGATGGACGAGTGATTGCCGTTGTCGGTGGTTTCGTAGCACTTGCCGGGCGTAAAGTGGAAGGAGCCTGCGATTTTCTCGTCGAACAGGATGTCCTGCATCGGATTGAGGATGTGGGGGTTGAAGCCGATGGCGAATTCACCGATGAACCGCGCTCCGCCGTCGGTATCGAGAATCTCGTTGAGGCGCTTGGTGTTGTTCGAGGTGGCCTCGACAATCTTGCCCTTGCGGAAGACGAGGCGGATGTTCTCGAAGGAAACGCCCTGGTAGATGGTGGCGCAGTTGTACTGCAGCACGCCGTTGACGGAATCCTTGATCGGAGCGGTGAAGACCTCGCCGTCGGGGATGTTGTATTCGCCGCCGCAGGGGATGGCGTTCATGCCCTTGATGTTAAACTTAAGGTCGGTGCCCGGTCCGGCGATGTGTATCTCGTCGGTCTTCATCATCGCCTGCTTCAGCGCGTCCATGCCCGGGATCATGCGGGAGTAATCAAGCGTGCAGACGCGGAAGTAGAAGTCAGCGAAAGCTTCGGTACTCATCTTGGCCTGCTGGGCCATCGAAGAGGTCGGCCAGCGGAGCACGACCCACTTGGTCTTGTTCACGCGGTGGTCGAGGACCGGGCGCATGAGCTCGCCATTGAGTTTCGCCTGGCCGGCCGGAATGTCGCTGCCCTCGAAAATATTATCGGAACCGCGCACGGCGATGTAGGCCTGCATCTTCTTCATGCGGGCGAGTTCGTGGTCGGCAGCCAGCTTGAACTGTTCCTTGGTGCCGCCCTTGACCATCTCGCGGCCGATCCGAGCTTTGTGGAGGTTGACCATGGGGGTGGCGCCGCGTTCGCGGGCGGCCCGGATGAGGGCGATGACGAAGTCTTCTGGCACGTCGTGGGCGTCGATGAGCACACTCTCTCCCTTCTTGAGGCGGGTCGAGAAACCGCAGAGCACGTCGGCTAATTGTCCATATCGTGGATCCATGATGGGGGTAAGTTGCGACCCCTCCGCTCGCTTTCCAAGCGTGAAAGGAGCGCTTGCGATGCCACGGGCTCAACGCACGGTGTCCGCATGTCCGATTCTTCGCCCTCAGCGCGCGCCCTGGCCTTGGCGGAGGAGGCGGCGTTTGATTTCGCCATGGGCGATGAAGCCGCGGCGTTGGCGAAGCTGGAGCAGGCGGTCGCGATCGATCCGAGGTGCTTTGAGGCGTGGCTCGCCAAGGCCGAAGTTCATTTCGCCCTGCGTCAGCTCGATGCGGCGCTGGCGGCCGGCGAACAGGCCCTGCAGCTGCGTCCCAGGGATATTCATATTCATACATCCCTTTCGCGGGTCTGGATGGAGCGTGGAGACAAGACCAAGGCCGAGTATCATGGCGCCCAAGCCCGGATCTTGGGATGGGGCGACCAACTTAAGGAGCCCGAAGGTAAACAGCCGGGGGAACTCTGAGCAGGGGTAGGGTTAGACTAAAATGCAGGAGAACGTGCTATCGTAACTACCCCGACCCCTGCCCCTAGTGTTTCGGTTGTCCCACCCTTGAGACAGGGTGTCTCGGGTAAAAGTGGGAACAATGGCTCATTTGGAGGGTCGTTAAGGGCTAGGACCCGAGAAAAACCCCTTAATCGTTTGCTAAATCCTGCCGAAACGGCTTTGGCATCTGTTCTGCAAACTCCCCGACGTCCCCACGGACTAACCTCTACCCACACATCCAACATGGCCAAAAACACCAAACCCAGCGTCAAGCCCCTCGGTGATCGCGTCCTCCTCCAGCGCATCGAAGAGGCAGAAGAAATCAAGGGAGGCATCATTATCCCTGACTCCGCCAAGGAGAAGCCGCAGGAAGCCAAGGTCATCGCCCTCGGCACCGGCGCCCTCGACAAGGATGGCAAGAAAATCGCCTTTAACGTCAAGATCGGCGACAAGGTGCTCGTCGGTAAGTATGCCGGCACCGAAGTGAAACTCAACGAAGAGCTCTACCTCCTGCTCCGCGAAGAAGAAATCCTCGCCGTCATCGAATAATCCACACCACCTCTCAACCAAGAATCCTATGTCTAAGAAGCAAATCCTGTTCGATGAAGCCGCCCGCCGCAAGGTGCTGAACGGCGTTTCGATCCTCGCCCGTGCCGTCAAAGTCACCCTCGGTCCCAAGGGCCGCAATGTGATGATCGACAAGAAATTCGGCGCCCCGAAGGTCACCAAGGACGGTGTCACCGTCGCCAAGGAGATCGAACTCGACGATCCCTACGAAAACATGGGGGCCCAGATGGTGCGCGAAGTCGCTTCCAAGACCGCCGACAAGGCGGGTGACGGCACGACCACCGCGACCGTCCTGGCCGAAGCCATCTATAAAGAAGGTCTCCGTTTCGTCGCTGCCGGCGCGAACCCGATCTTCGTCAAGCGTGGCGTCGATAAGGCCACCGAAGCCATCGTCAAGGAACTCGCCGTGATCTCGAAGAAGGTCAAGGACCGCAAGGAGATCAAGCAGGTCGCCACCGTGTCCGCCAATTGGGACGAATCCATCGGAGACATCATCGCCGAAGCCATGGACCGCGTGGGTAAGGACGGCACCATCACCGTCGAAGAAGCCAAGACCATCGAGACCACCCTCGACGTCGTCGAAGGCATGCAGTTCGACAAGGGTTACCTCTCCCCGTACTTCGCGACCAACGCCGAGACGCTCGAGGCTGTCCTCGAAGACGCCTACATCCTCCTCTACGAGAAGAAGGTCAGCGCCATGAAGGACCTGCTGCCTCTCCTCCAGGAGGTCGCCAAGACCGGCAAGCCGCTCCTGATCATCGCCGAGGAAATCGAAGGCGAAGCCCTCGCCACCCTCGTCGTCAACCGCCTCCGCGGTACGATCAACGTCTGCGCCGTCAAGGCCCCTGGCTTCGGCGACCGCCGCAAGGCCATGATGGAAGACATCGCCGTCCTCACCGGTGGCCGCTTCGTCACGGAAGACCTCGGCATCAAGCTCGAGTCTGTGAAGATCGCCGACCTCGGCCGTGCCAAGCGCATCGTCGCCGATAAGGAAAACACCACCATCATTCAGGGTGCCGGCAAGTCCGCCGATATCCAGGGTCGCGTGAAGCTGATCCGTCGCCAGATCGAAGAAACCACCTCCGACTACGATAAGGAAAAGCTCCAGGAACGCCTGGCTAAGCTGGCCGGCGGCGTCGCCGTCATCCACGTGGGTGCCGCGACCGAAACCGAGCTCAAGGAAAAGAAGGATCGCGTCGACGACGCGCTGCACGCCACCCGTGCGGCCGTGGAAGAAGGCATCGTCCCCGGTGGTGGTGTCGCCCTCCTGCGCACCGTCAAGGCCATCGACTCCGTGATCAACTCCCTCGTCGGCGACGAGAAGATTGGCGCCCAGATCGTCCGTAAGGCGATCGAAGAGCCGCTCCGCACACTGTGCTTCAACGCCGGCGTCGAAGGTTCCCTCATCGTCCAGGAAGTGATGCTCAAGCACAAGGGTGCCGAGGGTTACAACGTGGCAACCGGCGCTTACGAAGACCTCATCAAGGCCGGCGTCGTCGACCCGACCAAGGTCACCCGTACCGCGATCATCAACGCTGCCTCTGTGGCCGGCCTGCTTCTCACGACCGAGTGCCTTATCACCGACATGCCCGAGGACAATAAGCCTGCGGCGGGTGGTGATCACCACGACCACTGAGATCGCTGATCAGTCGTTCGAACAACGGCGCCCAAGCGGGCGCCGTTTTTTGTGCCTCATTCCTATAGCCTTTCATTATTGCGACAACGTCCGGCGATTTTCGCGTGAAATGCCCCAAGTTCGACGATTCTCCGGGTTGCCAATCCGGGGCCCGATGTTTGTTTAAGCACACCCCTATGCGTCTCCTGGTCTCGCTCCTCACCCTGGTCCTGTCCATGGTCTCATCGTTCGCCGCCCCCGCCGGCCCTCTGCGCGTGTTATATTTTGATGCCGCCGGCGGAGAGCAATCAGCCCGCGGCCCGTTGCATGACCTCATGGCGGCCCTTGGTCGCGATGCCATCTGGTTCGACTACGCCCACGGGGCGACCCCTGATGCCGCTCGTCTGGGGTATTATGATGCGCTTTTGGTGAAGCCCGACGCTCAGGGCCAACCCGCGCTCGGTGAGTCGATCAAACTGCCTTCCGGTCAGCTCGTGTCGGTCTTCGTGCTAAAGGCAGGTGTCACCGCCGAATCCTTTCGCAAAGAATTGGAAGCAGGTCTGCCTTCCGCACGTCTTGCGAATTGGCAGAAATTCCTCGACCAGCGTGAGCCGGAGATTCGCGAAGAAAATGCCAATGTCGCGAACTACGAAAAACGTCCGAAACCACTGACTTTCCAGAAACCTTTCTCCGTGAAGGGCAGCATGGAGCGCACGCAGGTTCCGGCCGACATGGAACTGATGCTTTTCGCCTCCGAGCCGGACATCATGAAGCCCATCGCCTTCGCCTGGGATAATCGTGGGCGTCTGTGGGTCGCCGAGACCTCCGATTACCCCCATGGCGTCATGGAAGACCAGCAGCAGGGGCATGACAAGATCATCATCTGCGAAGATACCGACGGCGACGGCAAGGCCGACAAGTTCACGGTTTTCGCCGATCATCTTAACATCCCCACGAGCTTCACCTTCGCCAACGGCGGTATCATCGTATCCCAGCCGCCGAACTTTCTGTTCTTGAAGGATAGCACCGGTGGCGATCATGCGGATATCCGCCAGGTGATCATGACGGGTTGGGGTATCCGCGATACGCACGCGCAGGCCAGCAATCTTTCCTATGGCTATGACAACTGGTTGCGAGGCGCCGTGGGCTACAGTGGTTTTGATGGCAAGGTCGGCGGCGAGAGCAAGAGGTTCGCCCAAGGCAGCTACCGTTTCTCCGCAGATGGAGCGAAGCTGGAGTTCCTCCATCAGTTTAGCAACAACACCTGGGGTCAGAGCGCCAACGCCGCTGGCGATGATTTTGGCGGCACCGCTAATGGCGCCCCGATCTTCTATGGAGGTATTCCCAATACCGTGATTCCGAAGGGAGCACGTACGATGACGGCCAAGAAGATTAATTTGGTCGGTGAGGCCCACACGATTACGCCGAACTTCCGGCAAGTCGACGTCATGGGCGGTTATACGGCCGCCGCGTGTTCCAATTTCATCTACTCCGCCCAACTGCCTGAACGTCTGCAGGGTAAGGCCATGGTCTGCGAGCCGACGATGAAGATCGTGGCGCTCATGGACGTGCAGGCCGAGGGGGCGGGCTACGTCGCCAAGGATGGCTTCAATCTGCTCGCCAGCTCCGATGAGTGGCTTTCCCCGGTCTGTGCTGCGGTCGGTCCCGACGGTGCGGTCTGGGTGGCAGACTGGCAGAACTTCATTATTCAACACAATCCTACGCCGAGCATGATTCGGGGCGGTTACGATGCGAAGACCGGTGTCGGCGGAGCTCACGAGAATGCGCTGCGCGATCATAGTCGAGGTCGAATCTATCGTGTCGTTTCCAAATCTAAGCCAGTGGTTTCGGCTGCGCTCGGTTCTGCCGATGCCGAGTTGCTCGCGGCTTTGTCAGGATCGACGCAGTATGGCCGCCTCCGCGCCCAGCAGGCAATCGTCGAGGGCCGCAAGGTCGGCTTGGTCGCGGAACTTACGAGGGTGGTATTGGCCGATAATTCCGGCGTCACCGCTATTCATGCCCTCTGGGCGCTCCAGGGGCTGGGCCGTTTGGATGCCGAAACCCATCAGAAGGCCCTGCTGTCGAAAGATGATGTCTTACGTCGAAATGCGATTCGTGCGCTCGGTGAGGATGCGGCCTCCCAGAAGTTATTTTTCGGCGCGGGGGTCGTCGCCGATAAGAATCCCGTCACGCGTCTGGCTGCGTTCGTCAAACTGGCTGACTTTCCCACCACGCCCGAGGTGCAGACCCTCGTGCGTCAGCTCGCCGCCGATCCCATCATTAAGGCCGACGAATGGCTCAACGAGGCTGCGCGCCTACTCGCCAAGAAGCACAAGATAGCCAGTTACGTCGAAGGCCCCAATCTCTTGCCCAATCCTGGCTTCGAGGAATTGTCCGCAGACAAGAAACTGCCTGCGGGTTGGAAGCGACGTGACTATGGCGGCAATAACAAGCCAGGCAACAAGACCGTCACGTGGGCAATCGTCACCGACCCTGCGCTTATCCATTCCGGTAAGAACGCGGTGCGCGCCATCGCACGAGGCGACGACGACACGAGCCTCTTTGCCGACGTCGAGCTGAAGCCGAATACCGAGTATCGCCTGAGTGCGTGGATCAAGACCCACGCGATGCGCGGCAAGGCTAGCCTTAATGATCATATTGGCCGCGCCGAGACCGACAAGGTCATCGCCCGTGAGTCCGACTGGGTTGAGGTCGACACAGTCTTCAACAGCGGTAGCCGCACCAAGGCTAGTATCAACCTGCTGCAGGTGGCGTCGGGCGGGGATGCGACGTTCGATGACGTCAAACTGTGTGAGCTGACGCTGGTGGGCGAGGCTCCGGTGACCGCTGGCGTGGCCGAACGCGGTGAGCAGATTTTCCTCAAGCATCCGGTCGCCGCCTGTGTGAATTGCCACATGGTGAAAGGGAAGGGTAGTGCCATCGGGCCCGCGCTGGACGGCATCGCGACCCGTGCCACGCCCGCGTATATCCAGGAATCTCTGCTCGAACCGAATAAGGTGCTCGCGAAGGGCTTTGAGCAGCTCGGCGTTTCGCCGATGCCTCCCATGGGATTGATTCTCAAGCCGCAAGAAATTGAGGACGTGAAGGCGTTCCTGCAGACGCTGAAGTGACATTTGTGCGAGTTGACCCAATCTGATTGATTCGGAGCCATCCGAGTCTATCCCCTCCGTCATGTCCGAAGTTAAACTGAAACAGTCCCTGCACCCCGCCTTGGTTCTGGTGGGTTTGCTGACCGTCACCGGTCTGACGGGGGCTGTGCTTTACAATGGTATTCCCGGGACGGAATTTCACGGCATGCAGACGGGGATTTTCTTTCCCATGCAGGTGGCTTTCGCGGACGCCCGTTTCATGGACAATCGGATTGTCTGCAAGAGCTCCGAGGTCACGGCCGAAGTGAACAAGGCCTTGCTTAAGATTAAGCCGGATTATCCGGTGGGGCTAGCAGCGGTGGAGTTGGAGAATTATCCTTCCGGCTATAAGTTCCGGGTCAGTTACGCGACTTTCTATGGCCAGCGGATCGACCTTCAGGCGGAGAAATATTTCCGCCGCGGCGCACGGATTGGCGACCCGGTGATCGACGCCGAACTCAAATCCCGGGATGATGCCTTCGAGAAGGCTATCCGCGAGACGATCGAGGCCTACTTCAAGGCGAAGGGTGCGCAGTAGGGCTCCCGTTTAGGCGGCTTTCTTGGCGGCCTCGGCGGGCTTGGCTTCCTTGATGCGGATTTCCTTGGTCGGCGTCCGCGCTTTCAGCATGTCTTCGGCGTCAGCTTGTCGCCCGGCTTTGATTGACCAGACGGTCACGTTATCGATTTCCATGTGGCCCGCTTCTAGCCCGCCCAGCATGACCGCGTGGAGTTCGCTCTTATAGCTCGGGTGCTTGCCGTAGAATGACGGGCCGTCCTGGAATTGAACGAAGACTTCATCCGCGCGGCGTTCCACCATTACCGTATACCATTTGCCGTTCTCGAGTTTGTATTCCTTGGCGACATCGAGCTGCAGGGAATCGCCGTCGGCGAGCAGCATCGCACCGTTCGGCCCCCAGGTCACGCGGGCGATATGGTGGCCGATTTCGATGAAGGGCGCCACGGACTTCCGTTCACCGGCGATGAACGCCTTCCCGTCGACCAGTCGGAAGGAGAGTTGCAGGATATATTCGGCCGGCGTCTTGGTGAGCACGATGCGGGGGTGCACTCCCTTGTGGGTGTCATGGGCGGCTTGATATTCCGCGGTGGAGGCCTCGCCCCTGAGCACGCCGTCGGCGACCTTCCAGCGCGTGCCCTGGTTCGGATTCCAAGCGCCCACCGTCGGGGATTTCGCCGCGACGGCCTTCAGTTCACGCGGCTGGCTGAAATCATCGGCGAAGACCGGCTGATCCGCGATGAGCAGCCGCGGTTTCAGGTCCGCGGCGAAGACGGCGAAGGGGAGGAGGGCCAGGAACAGGGGGCGCATAGGTTTATATTGTTAATACACCGCGGCGGCCCCGGGGTTGCCGGCGCATGCAGAAAAGCCCCGGATTTCTCCGGGGCTCCTGCAAAGTGGGGTGATTGAGGGGACTTGAACCCCCGACCCCTGGTACCACAAACCAGTGCTCTAACCAACTGAGCTACAACCACCGTGCGTTCCTTCTTTAGCGGAAGGAAGACCTATGCAGGGAATCCCGCGGGGATTGTCAAACCCGGACCCGAAAGCGTCGAAAAGCCCCGCCGGGCCGAACCTTGCCACCTTTCCGGAGTTTGCCTTCCTTTATCCTTTCCCTTTGCCCCTGCGTAACGCTTTCTAACCTCATATTATGTCTACGTTTTCAGAACTCGGTCTGCCCGAGCCAGTCCTGCGCTCCTTGGCCGAACACGGCTATGTGACCCCGACCCCGATTCAGGCTCAGGCGATTCCCGCCATCATGGCCCGGAGGGATCTCATCGGCGCGGCCCAGACTGGCACCGGCAAGACCGCCGCCTTCGCTCTCCCGACGCTTGCGCTCCTCGGACCCGCCGCCGGCAAGCCGCGCTGCCTCGTCCTCGTCCCGACGCGCGAGCTCGCGGTGCAGGTCGACGAAAATTTCCAGAAATACGGCAAGCACTTCGGTACCCGCACCGCGCTCCTTTATGGCGGCGTGGGTTACGGCGCCCAGGTGAAGGCTCTCGAGGAGGGGGTCGATGTCGTTATCGCCACCCCGGGTCGTCTACTGGATCTGCATGAGCAGAAAATCCTGGACCTGAAATCCATCCAGATGCTGATCATGGACGAAGTGGACCGCATGCTCGATATGGGTTTCATTGAAGACGTCACCCGCATCGTCAACTATTGCCCGAAGGATCGTCAGACGCTCCTTTTCTCCGCTACGATTTCCGATGCCATCGGCCGCATCGCAGGCTGGGCTCTCCGCGATCCCGTCACGGTCGACGTCCGTACCGGTCTGGGCGCCGCCGACACGGTCGAGCACGCAATCTACCCCGTCGATATTTTCCAGAAATATGACCTCCTCCTGGCCCTGCTGAACAAGAGCGGCTATAAGTCGGTCATCGTCTTCACCCGCACCAAGCGCGATGCCGACCGCATCGCCGAATGGATCGAGGGCCACGGCACCCCGGTCGCCACGATGCACGCCGACCGCACGCAGACCGAGCGTGCCGCCGCTCTCGCGGGCTTCAAATCCGGCAAGTTCTCCATCATGGTGGCGACCGATATCGCCTCGCGCGGTCTCGATATCCGCGGGGTCACGCACGTCATTAATTACAATGTGCCTGAGCACGCCGAAGACTACGTCCACCGCATCGGCCGCACCGGCCGTGCTTCCGCCGAAGGCGAGGCCTTCACGCTCTTCTCGCCCGATGAGATGCATCACCTGCAACAGATCGAGCAGCTCCTGGGCCGCGGCATCGAACGCCGTAAACTCGAGGACTTCCGTTATTATTCCGAACCTCAGCTGACGCCCGGCAGCGCCAAGGCCGCCGCGGTCTCGCGTAAGCGCAATCGTTGATCGTGACGACGCCCGCGGCCGAGCCCCCGATGCGCCGAGCGCTGGAGCTCGCCCGACAGGCGTGGGGTCGCACGCACCCGAACCCGATGGTCGGGGCGGTAATCACCGAGGGTGGGGTCGTCGTGGCCGAAGGTTTTCATGCCCAGGTCGGCGAGCCGCACGCTGAGGTGATGGCTTTCCGCGCGTTGGGCCGCCGGCCCGCCGCCGATGCAGTCCTGCATGTCACGCTCGAGCCTTGCTGCACGCATGGGCGCACGCCTCCGTGCGTCGATGCGATCCTGGCCGCAGGGATTCGCACCGTGGTCGTAGGTGCTACGGATCCGAATCCGACCCATGCAGGCAAGGGCCTTGCGATGCTCCGCGCTAAAGGCGTGGCCGTCGTCGAGGGCGTACTCCGGGAGGAATGCGAGCAACTGAACCTAATCTTTAATCATTGGATCACCGCTGGTTCGCCTTTGCTGGCGCTCAAGATCGCGACGACCCTTGATGGTAAGTTGGTCTTGTCCCCGGGCGAGGGCAGGGCGGTCACCGGTGCAGAGGCGCATGCCGACGTGCATCGTCTCCGTCGTCTCTTCCCGGCCGTCGCCGTGAGCGCCGACACCGCCCTCGCTGATAATCCTCGCCTAACCGCCCGCAATACCGGCGCCGAATCTTGCGGCCTGCGCTTCGTCCTCGATCGCCACTTCAAGACCGCTGGCCGCTCCGGCCTGAATCTCTTTCAGGATCATTACCGCGAGCGCACCATCGTCGTAGGGCTGGGGTCTTCCGCCAAGAAAGCCGACCTGAGCTGGTACGAGGCCGAGGGCATCAAGGTCTGGTCCTTGGTCGGCGACGATGAATCCTTCCTTAAGGTCTGGGCGGAGCGTTGCGCCCAAGAGAAAATCACCGGCGTTCTGATTGAGGCCGGTCCGCGTCTGGCGGCATCTCTGCTGGGTGCCAGGTCTGTGCATTATCTCCTGGCCTATGTCGCGCCCCGGACAGGCGACTCCGCGTCGCCGGTCTGGCATGAGGGGGTGGATCTTGCCGGCTGGGCGATGCGGACGTCTGTTATGGGGCAGGACGCCCTTTTTCAGGGATTCTTAGGGTAGGTGGCCTTAGGGCTTCAAAATGTTCTATAGGGCAAAATATGCCGATTCCTGTGCTCGAAGGCAGGTGGGGCCGGGTCTTTTTGTCACGAATGGGTCCGCCTGTAGGTTTTGGCTCGCCTTTTCAAGAAAAACTTACATCACAGCGAGTCCGCCTCCCTGCCTAAAGCAGAATGGCCCTAACCTTCTAAATCCTAACTACTTATGACAGAGAAAATCTTGGACCACAAGCGTAAGGAGAAGCCCTCCTTCACCTCTCTCATCGAGAAGAAGCGGGATGGCGGAGAGTTCACCGCCGACGAGATTCGTCATATCATCGACTCGGTGATGGATGCCGAGATGCCAGAAGCCCAGCAGGCTGCTCTGGCCATGGCGATTTACTTCAAGCAGATGTCCGCCCAGGAAACCGCGATGCTCGCCGAAGAGCTCCGTCTCTCTGGCGACGTCATCGACCTCGACCGTCTCACCCAGCCCAAGATTGCCAAGGTCTCGACCGGCGGCGTAGGCGACAAGACTTCCATGGTGCTCGGCCCCCTTGGCGCCGCCGCCGGTGTCATCATGCCCGGCATGAACGGCAAGGACGAAGAATTCTGCATCTCGACCGTCGAGAAGCTCAGCTCGATCCCGGGCTTCAAGGGCAAGGCCACGATGGACCAGTTCCGCCAGCAGCTCGAGCGCGTGGGTTGCGCCGTCACCGAGCAGTGCAGTGAAATCGCTCCGGCGGATGATATCCTCTACAAGCTCCGCCAGAAGACGGGCACGATCCCGTCTCTCCCGCTCATCACGGGCAGCATCCTCTCCAAGAAACTCGCTGAAGGCTGCGAAGGCTTGGTGATCGACGTGAAGTGGGGCAACGGTTCCTTCATCCGCGATCTCGAGCAGGCTAAGCAGCTCGCCCGCATCGTCACCCGCGTCGCCCGCTCGCTTAACCGCAAGTGCGTCGCCCTCGTGACCGACATCAACCAGCCCCTCGGCGACTCCGTTGGCACGGGCCTCGAAGTCCTCGAAGCCGTCCGCCTCCTGAAGGGCGAAGGCCCCGAAGACCTTCAGGACCTCGTCCTCAAGCTGGGCATGGAAGTAGTTCGCCTCGCTGGCGTCGCCGGTTCGACCCTTTCCGCCAAACAGACCGTCGAGAAGCACCTCAAGGACGGTTCCGCCCTCGAGAAGTTTAAGGCGATGGTTCGCGCCCAAGGTGGCAAGACCGACTGGATCGATGATCCTTCGAAGTTCCCCAAGGCGAAGTTCATCCGCAAGCTGCCCGCCCCGAAGCGTGGCTACGTGCACACCATCGACGCCGGCAAAATCGCCCAGGGCGTCCGCCTCCTCGCTACCCTCAAGGATGGCACGCTCGACCCATCGGTCGGCGTCACCGAAATCCGCAAGGTCGGCACGCAGGTCAAGCAGGGCGAGCCACTGATCATGATTCATTACAACGACGAGGCCAAGGTCGACGCCGCGCTCCCGTACTTCCGCGACGCCTATCGCCTCGCTCCTAAGCGCCCGAACATGCCCCCGCTCGTCGTCGAGCGCGTGGCCTAAGTCGGCCCGCCAGGAAAGAACAGAGCTGCGGAGAAATCCGCGGCTTTTTTATTGCCCTAAGTCGAGGACTTTTATGCTCAGGGAAATGACCCAACCTGAGCCGCTTTGCCGTTATCGTACGGTCCTTGTTACCATTGGTTGGACGAGCTTCGGGGTCTTCTTGATCGGAGCCGGTGCCGGCAATGTCTGGGCTTCGGCCATCGCGGTGGTCGCCCTTTGCGCGATGGGCTATGGAATCGCCCGGCTGATCGCTCCTACGGAGTAACTCAGCCTTCACCGGCTGGCGTGCCGTCGGACTTCAGGATGAGGATGAGTTTCTTGCCATCCTTGCCCGTGATTTCTACTTCCACTTCGAGAGCGGTCGGCAGCTTGCGTACGCCCGTCGGGCCTGAAATTTTGACGCAGCCGTGGGCCTTGAGGAACTGATCGGCCTCGGTGCCATTCTCCAGCATCACGAGTCGTCCTAGCAGGGCTTTGCCGTCGGCCTGGCCGGCTTCGAGCTTCGCCGTGCGGTCGCGGAAGTGATCGTCCAGCTGCGCCCAGGTCACGACGTCTCCCGCGCTGAAGCCGCGATCGCCAGAACTGTGCACCGCGCTTAGCTCCGCCGGCGTCCCGCGCAGCGTCACCGCCTCAGGCTTGCAGCCGACGAGCATAAGCACTGCGAGCAGCGGGAAGTGGGAGATTCGCATTTTCAGTCCCCCTCGGTAGGCCGACTATCGGGCAAGGAACGCCGGTAGGAGTGCGGGCGGAAGTTCTTTGAGCATCGTACCCATGCCTTTATGGTGGGCGGTCACGACGACTACGAGGTCGGCCTCGGGGAACATGAAGATGAACTGGCCGCCGGCACCGCGACCTTCCACGGCGTGGTAGGACTTGTCGCCGATCTTGAAGTCATCGGTCCACCAGAAGAAGCCGTAACCGTTGGTGGCGGAATTCTCGTTGATGCGCGAAGTGGCCTTGGCCACGTACTCGGCGGGGATGAGCTGTTCGCCGTGCCACTTACCTTTATCGAGGACGAGTAGGCCCCATTTGACCATGTCGCGCGAAAGGACGCCCGCGCCGGCGGCCGATTTAGGCTGTCCGCTGACGGTGTCCGTCTCCCAGTTGTAATTCGTTATGCCGAGCTTACCGAAGAGCTCCTTACGGATAAATTCCTCGGCGGAGCCCGGTACGCTGGCCTGTACGACCTGCATCGCCATGCAAGGATCGGAGGACTGGTACTTGAAGGTGCGCGGCGCGGCGGGAATCGGCGCGCTATGCTGAAAGTAAGCCTGTATCTGGCCTTGGCCTTTTAAGGCGGCAGGATTCTTGACGAGTGCGCCGACCTTGGCGTCGTCGACCCTGATGCCCGACTTCATGTTCATCGCTTGGGCCAAGGTGACGTCCTTGGCGCCATCGACGAACTTCGCGGGCTGCAGTTCGTTGAGGAACGTCCAGACTGGACGATCAAGGTCCGACATCTTCAGGTGGCCAAGCTGGATTGCGCGTCCCACGGCCATCGCCGTGTAGGACTTCGTGATCGACATCTGATAGTGCGGATAATTCTGGCGGCCGCGGCGGTAATAGGACTCGAAGAGTAGCTGGCCGTGGTGGGCGACGAGGAGGCTGTCGATTTCGCCGTGCTTACCGTCCGCGATTTCATGGGCAAACTTCAGGACGGCGTCCTTCTGTGCTCCCTGAAGTTCTCCGACGGTAAGGCCATCCTTCAGTTCCTGCGGCTTACTCGTGAGGAAGGGTTTCTCGAGGTCAGGCAGTTTGGCTTCCAGGGCGTAGGAGACCGCGGCGACGTTCAGACCGGGTACCTCGGGGGCGAGGCCGTTGCTGGGTTCGGCCAACAGGGCCGTGGCCGAGAGGAATAACAGGACTCCAGGTTTCATTTATAAGATAGGTCGCTCAGCGGCCGAGAGTGGTCTTTAGGAATTGCTCCATCTCGGCCCAGGAGGCTTTGTCGGCCTCGGCATTATAAGCGGCACCCTTGGAGTTGTCGTTGCCGGCGGCCTTGTGCGTGAAGCTGTGGACGGCGCCGGGATACTTGATGAGTTTGTAGTCAACGCCCGAGGCCTTCATCTCGGCTTCGAAGGCGGCGACATCCTTGGCCGGGACGTAGGGATCGTCGGCACCATGGAGCGCTAGGACCTTGGACTTGATGTTCTTGCCGTCGGCCGGGGTCGGAGAATCGAGACCGCCGTGGAAGCTGACGACACCTTTGATGGCGGCGCCGCTGCGGGCGAGTTCGATGACGCTCGTGCCGCCGAAGCAGTAGCCGGTCGCGGCGATCTTCGAGGCATCGGTGCGGGTGTCATGGCTCAGGACGTCGAGCGCGGCGTTGACACGAGCGCGAAGCAGGGCGCGGTCGCTCTTGTACTTGCCGGCTTCCTTGCCGGCGGCCGGAGGCTGCGGGCGGATGCCCTTGCCGTAGATGTCGGCGACGAGGACGTTGTAGCCGAGGGCGGCGAGCTTGCGGGCGGCTTCCTTCTCGTGGTCACTGATGCCCGTCCACTGGTGGACCACGAGCACTCCAGGACGCTGGCCGCTCACAGCGTCGTCATAGGCCTGCCAGCCTTCGCAGAGGACATCGCCGGATTTATATTCGAGGGGCTTCTCGACGATGGCCGCGGACAGCGAAGCGAAGGAGCTTAGGAAGGCTATGAGGGAGGGCAGGAGGGCTTTCATGCCTGCTAACATAGGAAGCCCGTCAGGCGGCGCAAGCGCCTACGAACGCTTAGGCCAGGCCGCGCTTGGTCGCCGCCGCGAAGTCCACGAAGGCCTTGGCGACCCGGCCTGAGGCCTCGGGCAGCGCACGTGCCTTCTCGAGGGCCTGTGAAGTATTGAGCCCGTCGCGGTAGAAGAGGCGGTGCATCAGCTTGGCCGTGGCGATCTCTTCGTCGGTGAAGCCCGAACGCTTCAGGCCGACGGCGTTGATCATCTTGGTCTCGCACGGGTTGCCGTCAGCGATGACGAAAGGCGGGACGTCCTGGACGCACTTCGAGCACGCCGCGACCATGGCGTGGTCACCGATGCGGCAGAACTGGTGGATGCCGGCGTTCCAGCCGATATTCACGTGGTCACCGACATGCACGTGCCCGGCGACGGCGGAGTGGCTGGAGATGACGAGGTGGTTACCGATCACGCAGTCATGCGCGATGTGCGAATAGGCCAGCAGCACGTTGTCGTCGCCGAGGATGGTCCATTCGCCTTCCTGGGTCCCGCGGTGGACGCTGACGTACTCGCGGAAGGTATTGCGGGCGCCGACCTTGAGGCCGGGCTTGCCAGGTTTAGCCTTCAGGTCCTGCGTACGGCCGCCGATAAAGGCGTATGGGAAGATCTCGCACTGGGGGCCGAGTTGCGTGAAGCCTTCGACTGTCGAGTGGTGGTGAAGGATGCAACCATCGCCGAGGGTGACGTCGGCGCCTACGAAAGCATAAGCGCCCACGATGACATCTTGGCCAAGTTTGGCGCCAGGTTCGATGATCGCCGTCGGGTGAAGCTGTGTGGCCATCCGCTGATTACGCCTCCGCGCCGGAGTCGGTGATGGTGAAGAGTAGGTCGGCCGAGGAGACGGTCTCGCCGTTGACGAGGCATTCGCACTCCGCGGCGGCGATGCGGCCGCGCACCTTGGTGAGCTTGGCGCGGATTTCGAGGGTGTCGCCTGGGGTGACCGCCTTACGGAACTTCACTTTGTCCGCGCTCATGAAGAATACTACCTTCGGGGCTTCGTCGGCGGCCCCGCGGCGCAGCATGATGAGGCCGGCAGCTTGCGCCATCGCTTCAATCTGCAGCACGCCCGGCATCACCGGCTGGCCGGGGAAGTGGCCTTGGAAGTAGGGCTCATTGATCGTGACGTTCTTAATGGCGACCAAGGAGTCCTCGGTTAGTTCCACCACGCGATCGACCATCACGAAAGGATAGCGATGCGGCAGGGCGTTGAGAATCTGGCGAATGTCGAGGGCGGAGCCCATCGGCGCCTTGGGAGCTTCGATTTTAGCTGTGGCCGCCGCGACTTTGGCCTTGGGAGCCTTGAATTCCTGCCACTGCTTGCGGACGGCCGCGGCCAAGCGGGCGTTGAGCGCGTGGCCGGGTCGGACCGCGATGATGTGGGCTTTGAGGCGGATGCCCGACAGTACGATATCGCCGACGATATCGAGGATTTTGTGGCGGACGAGTTCGTCCTTGAAGCGCAGGGGCTCTTTGCTGACGACCTTATCTCCCTTGAGGATGATGGCCGAATCGAGCGAGCCACCTTGGATGAGGCCCTTCTTCAGGAGCTCCTCGATGTC
>SESF01016191.1_pt1 | contig 36159 bp, 61 predicted proteins | sample 3171521 | NCBI WGS metagenome assembly SESF01 (sample SAMN10866945, study PRJNA518727) | freshwater metagenome | biome: subpolar coniferous forest; feature: holomictic lake; material: water; isolation source: holomictic Lake 227, 6 m and 8 m depth | place: Canada: near Kenora, Ontario | collected...
GTTGATGGTACAGCTTATTCATCTCAAGAATGGGCTGTTGGTGTTACTGTCGCTGCCGGGTCATCGAAGAATTGGGCATCTTTAACCGGTGCTTATGTTACAGGAACATCTTTGTCGGCTCAAGAGTGGGCTGTCGGAACTTATAAAAGAGGTGCATCCGGCTATGGCTCCGCTAAGGATTGGGCTACGCTTTTAGGCACAACTGTTGACGGAACGCTTTACAGCTCCCTTTATTCCGCCAATTCTGCGGCTGCTTCTGCAACAACAGCAACAACACAAGCGAGCGGCGCAACGACAAGTGCGACCTTGGCTTCAAATTGGGCCATTTTAACAAGTGGTCAAGTTGCTTCAACAGATTATAGCGCCAAAGCTTATGCGATTGGTGGCACCGGTATCACAAGTGCGATTGGTTCCGCAAAAGATTGGGCTATTTCGGCAACGTCTCCAGATGGAACAACTAGCAAATCAGCGAAAAGTTATGCTGCCGATGCTGCCGCAAGTGCCGCCGCAAGTGCCGTAACCAATAAAATCATCTGGGGTGGCACTGCCAGCGGAAACAATTCTTTAGTTTTGACTTCAGCGGCATCGATTTCAACGGCTGTCGCTGGGCATTGTGTTACATTCAAATCAAGCTCAATCACAAATACGACTGCCGCAACTTTAGCTTTGGACTCTTCTGGAGCAAAACCATTGTTTAAAAATGGTATAGCGACAATAGCCGGTGATATCACACCAAGCACGACTTATACGGCTACTTTTGACGGAACAAATTGGCAGCTTTCAGGCGGCGGTGGCGGTGTTTCTTGGGGCGTTGCGTTTGCTTTTTGATTTAACCATACAGACAAGGACAACTTACTATGGTCGTAGTTGCTAATCCCGCTTTCCCACAATATGCACGAAACGCTTGCTGCGTAGTCACTGCCGCTAAAACAACTTACAACGATGCTGCGAATGCCGTATTGTTGGACACCGCTGGCGGTGCTCTTGGAAACTATTCTGAATATGTCAGAATTAACGCAATGCCTAGAGCAACTGTTGCGGCAACGCAGATGCAATTGTTTATCTATGATTTGACAAACTACTGGTTTGTTGGTAGTGTGTTGATGCCAGCTTACACAATGGCTCAGACAACATTGTGCTTGCCGACACCATTCCAACATATGGATGGTTCGACTATTTCTCCGTCAAATCCTCTATATCTTCAGAATGGTCATAAACTTTACGTCGCGTCTGGTGTTGCTTTGGCGGCTGGCATTGTTTGTTCGGCTCAAGTACGCGATTATTAGGGATTGAGTTATGGCTTTAAGTGCGCGCCCGTCAGCCCTTGGTGCAAATGTTTTGAATTGCTTTAGCGATTCAAATGCGTTTGCCCAAGGGCTTATAATGATCACAGCTACAGGTGCGTATTCTAAAACCATTCCACGGGGGGTTAGTAAAGTTCAATTCAGCATGTCAGGTGGTAGTGGCGGTGGGGCCGGTAGAGGAGTTGGTTTGTTTGGTGGCTCTGGATCACTAGTCTCTGGTGTTATTTCAGTAACACCCGGAATGATTTTAACCGGAAGCGTTGGCATTGGTGGTGTTGCCGGTAGTGGCTATAGCATTTATGCCGGTGGTGGTGCCGATGGCGGCGGATTTACATCACTATACTTGAACAATATTATGATAGCGATTTCCGCTGGTGGTGGCGGCAGTGGAACAAGTTCAAGCGGCGGTGATGGTGGGGGGTTGGTCGGACAATCAACGCCGGGTGCTGGCGGCGGAACTCAAAGTGCTGGTGGTTGGTCAACTGGAAACCTTTCTGGTGGTTATCTCACGGGCTCTGCCGGGATATACGGCAACGGTGGGCCGGGTGGTGGTGGTTGGGGGTATTGGGGTGGTGGCCAAGGGAGTAATACCGGAAACTATGGTGGTGGCGGTGGCTCAGACTTTATTTCACCGATAGTTCAATCTGCAATTAGACGCCAAGGCGGCGGTGTAACTGGCGGAACATCGATAAATGAGATTTTACAAAGTGGTTGGGCAGGTAACCCACCATGGGCTTATCCCGGCAAACCCGGCTGGGCTCGATTTATATTACTAGCTTAAGGTGAATCTAAATGTCTCTTGGAACAGCTTTGGCTCCGGCAATTGGTTCTTTTGCTCTTTTAGAAAAAAATACACCACTATTTTCATTCTTCCCGGCGGAAAGTGGATACTGGAATGGAACAGCGGGTGCTTATGGAAGTATTTTCACCCCAGCGAACACATCCGGCTTCTGGTTTGAGTTAGCTGGCGGCGGCGGCGGCTCTGGCGGTCGCGGTGATGGTCGCGGTGGTGAAGGTGGGATAACAACCGGGCTGGTTATTTGCCCACCTGGAACGCGGATCACCGGAACTATCGCAACCGGCGGCGGCGGCGGTGGAACTTGGGGGCCGTATGACGGCAACGGTGGGTGCGGTGGTGGATACTCCACGCTCTTAGTTGACTTTGTTAATACTGCGGTGGCGGGTGGCGGCGGTGCGAGCGTCTATTCTCAAGTTGGCGGTGCGGGCGGCGGTCTGACCGGCGGTACAGGGTCGCCTTATACTTCTGCTGGCGGTCAAGGTGGCTCACAAATTGGCGGTGGTGCCGGTGGTGTCACAGGTGGCAATGCCGGTGCATCGTTCCAAGGTGGAAACGGTATCGCGTGGACTTCCGGCGACCCTGGAACAAGCGGTGCTGGCTACCCCGGTGGTGGTGGTGGTGCGAACAGCCAATCTCGATCAAGCGGTGGCGGCGGCGGTGGATATTACGGTGGTGGTTCTGGGAACAATGGTTCTCCGGGTGGCACCGGTTCTGGTGGTGGCTCTGGTTGGTTTGCTCCAAATGTTCTTTTTGGGAATTGCATGGTTGGTGGTGGTCCGAATGGCGGAGCGCAAAATAGCGGTGGAAATAACGGAAACGCTGGTGCAACTGGTTGGGTTAGAATTTTTTACATACCGTAAAAGAAAGAATTTGCAATGCTGCCTCTTTCAACCGCACTAGGCTCAATATCTTTGGTTGGTAATCAGGCTTCGGTCAACGCACCACCATCACAGGATTCTTTTAATTTTACCAATTTTGGTTTCTTTAGAATAATTACTCCACCATGGGCAACTAGACTTAGATTTATTTTAGCTGGTGCTTCTGGTGGCACTGGGAATAACGGTGTTCCTGGTGGAAACGGATCAATCGTAACTGGCGCTATAAATGTATCGCCCGGCGATCATATTTGGGGTGCTCCCGCGCAAATGGGTGTTTCCGGTGGAACAGCATGGGGCGCTTCTGGCGGCGGCATGAGCATGTTATTTCAAAACATGACATTGCAAGCAATTGCCGCTGGTGGTGGTGGTGTTGGCGGTGCCTCTGGTGGATATTATCCCTTTCAAGGTGGTCACGGTGGGGGGTTGGTTGGGCAATCCGGGAGTGTTCAAAATGTCGCAATCGGCACACCATCGGGGGTTATGACAGCACCAACAGGTGGAACTCAAACATCTGGCGGCATCGGCGGCTCTTGGACGATGAATGCGTTTCGTGTTGCTGGCAATGGCGGCAAATTCCATGGCGGCAACGCATCAACGAGCGTAGTTACCGGCGCCAGTGTCGGGGGCTTCCCCGGTGGCGGTCTCGGCGGTCTCGGTGTCAATAACGCTTGGTGGGGTGGTGGTGGTGGTGGTGCTGGTTATTATGGTGGTGGTGGCGCTGACGCCAGTGAAGGCGTAGCTTGCCACACAAGTGGTGCTTCCGGTGCCGGTGGTTCTGATTTCCTCTCCACCTCAGTAATGGGTGGGAACATGAGACAGGGTGGTAATGAAGTATACTCAAATGGTTTCGTCAAACTTTACTTTTTGAATTTCTGATCAAAAAAAGGAATCACTATGGAACGCGGTAAAGTTAATCTGAAAACAAACACGTTCGTAGAATTCGGAATGCCGGAGAAGTTCGAGGGGTTGGAACAATCCTCACTCGACGACGTGTCGTGGTATAACCCCGCGATGCCACCTCCGCCCGAAGGCTTGCATCCCGGTGATTCTTGGTCTCCCGGCCCGGATAATCCCGGTTGGGGCAAAGGTGAATTGGATGGTTTTGGATTTTGGCCCATCCAACGGATTTATCCAGAATTCAACCCATTCCTTCAAAAGATGGACTCAACCGAGATAATCAGCTTAAATACAAATCTGAAGGTGATTGTCGTAAACTATGATATCGTTGATTTAACGCAGGAAGAGATTCTTGTTTTGAATCCACCAAAGATGCCGAGAGATTTGTCGAAGCTTGAGTTTCGAAATCTTCTCATTGATGTTGTTGGTGCTCAGACATATCAAAGCTTTCGCTCCAATGAAGCTTTGTTTTGGGCAAATGACACCATCAATTGCGCAAACATAATTCGCCATTGCGACATTGACCCGTTTGTCAATGAAGTGAAAAATGTTGGCTCGATCACTCAAGAACAGATCGACAATCTGAATGCGAGTTGGCCGAAATGAGATGGTTAATAAACAACCTTTATCAACTTGACTGCCTTGTTGGTTGTTTATTAACTGGGGTGAGAAACAAAACAATTTCGTCTTGGCTCGGAGGTTGCCGAGCCAATCGCTATGGCCGTTTCTGGGCTATATTAACCTATCCGTTGTATTGGTTAGTTGATGAAACAGCGGCAGAAGTGTTTGGGCAACCCGGCCACTGTGAAGACGCAGCAATTCCGTTTCAAGCAACGTTAAACCCCGACTAAAGTAAGGCTCCCGATGCCACACGATAAATATCTCACCGACTTTGCTGCGTGTGTTCCATGTCAAGCCGCTGCCGGAGCACCACTGAGAGGGTTGCTCAAAGAAATCACACAACGTGTTTCTTTGATCTTGACCAATCAACCAATTTATAAGTTGATTGAAACCAAGACGCAAATTCCATGGTGGTTTATCGGCATTCTCCATCATATGGAGTCCGACAGTAATATGACCAAACATCTTCACAACGGCGATTCGTTGCTGAAGAGAACTGTGAATGTTCCGGCTGGTCGCCCGACGAGTGGAAATCCACCGTTCAAATGGGAGGATAGTGCGATCGATGCCTTAAATCTCAAAGGTATGTGTATCAATAAAGTAAAAACACTTCCAGATGGGACACCAGATTGGACCCTTGGAATGGTGTTATGGCGCTTCGAGAATTGGAATGGTTGGGGCTACTACAATCACGGACTTCGCTCACCGTATTTGTGGGCCGGATGCAATCTTGAACAGTCTGGAAAATATGTTTACGATGGTTATTTTGATCCTAATAAATGGTCAACTCAAATCGGTGCGGCTGTTCTGTTGAAACACATGATGAATCTTGATATGATCAGACTATTCGAGAATACATCAAACCAAGTGGGAGTGTGACATGAATTTAACAGAAGTGTTCCACACACAAATAATCCCAGCTCTTCGCGACAGCTCGTCTTGGCCGAGCATGGCGGCAATCGTGGTCGGTGCTCAAACCCTTGAAGGTGGGTTGCGGATCACCGTTATCGTCATGGGGATTATCGGCGTGTTGTTGAAGGGATCGCACCAAGATACCGGTGCTAAAAATGAATGAAGATTATCGAACACAGCACGAGGTTCATGTTGCCGGAGTTGCTTTGCGCAATTTCGGCAACGGCGTTAAGAAGCTGTTGCTTTGCAAAAGATCAAATAACAAAATTTATTTTCCAGGAATGTGGGAATGTTGCGGTGGTCGCCTTCCAAATGGAATGTCTTTTGAAAACTCGGTAAAAGAAATTTTCCGAAAAGAACTTGGTATGAGTGTTGATGTCATGTCAACGCCTGTTACTTATTGGTTTATTGGTTCAAAAGGTGTGATTCCAGGTGTAAGATTCTTGTGTCGAACAGAAGATGATCCTGTTCTTGGCGAAGATCATACGGTATATAAATGGGTTGATATTAACAATCTTCACACCACTGTGCTTAATGACGGTATCATTCCTGGTTTGTTGGTTCAAATGTATCGACTTGCGCACACGAATGGAGTCATATAATGTCTGCTATTATATCAATTCTTAGTTCTATCTGCGGACCCGTTTTTGATTTTGCATCAAAAAATTTCCCAACAATAGCTGCATTTCTTCTCGGAAAGAAAATAGCCGAAGAGAAGATAGAAAACAGTGAACTGAAAACTGTAAATAATATTCTTGTAAAGCAAAGTGAAGCATCTCTTGCGTCTCCGAAGACAGAAGAACAACTTTTCGAAACTTTAGACAAAGGGGGAATGTAATCATGGAAAATCGTTGTGCCGATATCATTCCTGTTAAAATCGCGCTAACCATTGCTCTGATATTAATGCTTTTGTTGGTGTTAACCGGGTGTTGTGACAAAACCACGATCACAAGCACTTCGATACTTCCGGTGCTCAAAGAATATAGCCTTGAAACTCAACAGCAAATTAAAAAAGAAGTGCAGATGCTTCCAACAGGTTCGGCTGTTGCATCTGCAATTATGGATTACATTGATCTTAGAAATAGGATTAAGGCATCAAAAAACTAATTGCGCCCTCTGGTCATCTCCAAAAACAAGATGGGGGTGACTCCAAAGCCAAGCGATAATCCGACACAAAACCAATGGAATATTTCCAATGTTGTGGTTTTATATACAAAAATTAGTAAGCAGACAAATACTAATATAACCAAATAAATAACAAATTTACACATCAACCAAAGTCCCATTTTCTATATCTATTTCATTGATACGGTTTAAGGCTTCGCGCTCTAGCCGCTCGTTGTCTTGATCCCAGTAACAGTCTGGGCAATGCCAAGGGAAAAGTGGGGAAATTCGGTCACAGTCTTGGCCACAGATCGGGCATTCCATCGGCTACACCACCACTTGGTTTTCATCGCCCTTGCACTCGGCCCGTTTCCTTTTTAAATAAGCTCTTGCGTATCCTCTAACTCTATCGCGATTATTCTCGCGATAGAGTTGAGCTGTTTTTCGAGTGCCTTCAACATTTTTTAGTCTCGAAAGCTTTGTTGCTTCCACATGACACGGTTTGCAGTTAAGATATATTTTTCCGCTTTTTCTGACATAAAAATCAGCAATTGGTTTAGTCAAACCACAATGAGTGCAGGTTTTTTCTTCCATTTCACACTTCCCTTAAAAAGCTCGGTAGTTGGAGTCTCACAGTCGGCGTCTGCGTGTGCGCACCCACCCCGTTCGATTGTTCGCAGCTACCGAGCACATGATTCGCAGTTTCCCCATGGCCAAAGTCCCTACGAACCAATTCAATAAGATTAGTGAGTGTGATAACGAGTCCAAGGAGCACGATTGGATTGTTCGACCACACTCACCCATAGTTTGATAATACTACGAATATCACCAAACTACGTTTCCAAGATACTTTTAACCGGACCACTACACTGATCTTGATACTTACCGTTATACGGAGTATCAGTCGGTTCGTCAAGCTTATGGAACAGAACTTGAGCAATTGGTGTTCCGGCTTTTATTCTCAAAAAGCGAAATGATTGTAGCTTTAGCTCAAGGGTAAGATAACCTTTCCAGCCCGGTTCGATAACCGTATTTTGAACTGATAACCCCAGACGCGCCCAAGTGCTTTTGTCGTGAACAACCGCCACAATATCATTTGGCATGCAAAACTTTTCAACCGACGATGCCAGTTGGAACGAAAACGGCCAAAGCAAAACATCTTCCGCGATACGAATATCGTATCCTGCGGAGCTGAGACCGAACGACATTCCGTTGAACACGGTTCTTTTGTGTATCGGAAATAAAGGGACTTCTCTCTTTATCGATTGTCCTGACAAAACCATTGTTAAACTTCCTCATACTTTGACAGTCGTTCTTTAAGCCTAGCATTTTCTTCTTTAAGCTCTAAACCTTTTTCGACACATTTAAAGAGATTCTTTTCAAGGAACCTAACCTCTTCGATTATGCCAAGGCATTTCATTTGCTGTTTGGCGCTTGCACCAATATAAGCATCTGATAGAATAGTGATCAGGTTTAGCGAAACACCGTCATGGCTCATTGGTTATCCAAAGATACACCAAGCCACAACTAAAGCATAAACTGCAAACAGTGCTTTGATAAGATCATCTGATGTGGCAAGCTTAAAAATACTGACATGCCGACATCTCCCTTTATTGGTCTTTCTCCAATGTGTCATTATTGGACTCTTCAGTTAATTTTGGACAATTTTCACATGGTCCGAATGGAACCTTGCAATCGCTGCACCGGAATGATGGTTTAATCTGGTGACGTTCAACGACTATTTTGATACCGTACTTGTCATCATCTGTCAACATTATAAATCACCTTGTTGCAACATTTCTGTGTTAAACAGTGCCGGCCATTCTTCAGCAAACCACTTCGCGATCGGGATCATGACTTGTCTCACTTGTGGGTGAGCACTCGGAGCACAGCGCAAATTAAAAATGTGCATCCATTCACGGGGGTTTGTTGTAATCATTAATTCAGTCTTAAGGCTATTTGGTAATACCGATCTTGCCATTTGTGGAGCCCGACCACTTCCCAAAAGAGAGAAATAAGCCATTTCAGAACGAACACATGATGCATACCAATCATTATAATCGGCTTCTGTCATCTCCGGGAATGCTCCCGAAGGATCAATTACTGCTATTTCACCACCGAATTTGTTCTTCGAGTAGTTGCAGTATCTTGTTGACTCCATGGAGAAACTCGCAATCCTGTGTCTTACCAATTCATGGGAAACACCACGATCGCAAATTATCCTGACAGTTATAGCAGCATGTTCAAGAACAGAATGGTGAAACGAATCTTTCCATCGCTCGATACATTTTGAGCTTGATTCTGGAGTTATTTTATCTTCAGATTTGTAACAAACTCTTCCACAAATTTCGATCGTCTTTTCGAGATCGGGTGTAAAGTTAATAATTTCAAAACTCGGCTGAATGATAATCATAACGCTTTCCAATCCTTATAATAATCAAGACTTTCGCTGTTGATAGCGAATTCAGCCACGACACCGCGACCAGTTGTAGTTGTTTTGTTTAGCAAAGGTTTGCTCAACAACATTGCCTTAAGTTTTATCGCATGTAAAGTTTTCAGAACAACTCTACCGGACCAAGTTGGTTCTTTAAATGTACAGTGTTTTTGTTTGTAGTGGAAAACACTGAATTCGTCACAGAGAAAGTTTCTGTAAGGCCATAAAACAACTGATTGGATTATTTCAACCTCTTGTCGAGTGAAAGAAATCTTAATTCCACTTCCCGGAATTTCTCTTTCAAATTTAACCATTATAAATCTTCCTCAATCAACTGTCTCAAATCAGAGAGCGTAAAATCTGATATTTCTTTCTTTACAGCAAGGTTGTTAAGAATATGGCGATCTTTAGACTTCTTGCAGATCATGTCAAAATACTGGCAATTTTCGGTGGTGCCAATACGGTGAATTCGATCTTCTGATTGCCAACGGTGAACCGAGTTGAAGCTGTTGGAATAGTAAATTGCCGTGTGACACAAACCTTGCAGATTTAATCCGGTGCCGCCAGCGGACGGGTTAGACACAAAATAATCAATGCCGGAGTCTGGGTCAAGGAATTTATTGACTGCACCCTCTCTATCTTCGGCACTTGTAGCACCGTAATACGTCACACACTTGTCACCAAGCAATTTTTTGATTGACAATATGTCTGAGTTGAACCGAGCCCAAATAATTATCTTGCCTTCGAGTGTTCCCAACAATAACTCTAACTCAGCTAACCTTGGGTTATCGATTTCAATGATTCTACCGTCATCCGTTGTCAACACTCCACAAGTGACCTGTTGAAGCCTTAAAACCAAACTAGCAGCATGGGAAATCGACATGATTTCACCACTTTCGAACATCAACAAGAAATTTTCTTTAAGCTGTTTATAAATACTACTTTGCTCTGGAGTCATTTCGAAAACCCATTCTGAATAGATTTTCTCAGGTAAATCTAAAGCATCTTCTTTTTTGATAACGCTGGTGTATGGAGCGAGCTTCTCTTGCAAAAACTCAATATTTTTCTGTCCAACAACTTCTTTGTTTCCGAACCCACCAAGCAAACAATAATGAGCTTTAAATGTCGAAACATATCTATGGCCAATAATAGCTTCATTTAGAAACATATATTGTGTCCATAAATCGACAACATTTTTGGTTATCGGTGTTCCAGACATGATAAGTTTATAGCGACATAGCTTCCCAACTTCAACAGCTACCTGCGTTCTATTTGAGGACGCGCTCTTAATTGAATGGCTTTCATCCAACACAACAAGGACGTTTCCAGCGTGAAACGATATGAAATCGGCAACCGCCTTACACCCTGGTGCGTTACTCAGAGCATCGATATATGTGCTAAAGATTGCTAATTTATCAGTTGATTTTAACCAAAATGGCAATTGTTTTTTGTTCCAAGCGTGGGCCACATATTTAACTTGTTTTGATAAATGTGTTGGGATTTGTCCTTCAAGCCATTGGTTATGGACACCTTTCAACGATATCAAAAGAAGCCCGGTGATTTTACCTTTTAAATATAAATATCCAGCTTTGTCGATAGCGACCTTACTTTTACCCAATCCTTGTTCCAAAAACAAGGCGTATTCAGTGGCATCTTTACAACGCTCAAAACAATCAGTTTGATGTTTAAACGGCTCAGTTTTCATTTTATATTCTTCATTGATATCATTATCACGAAAAACCAATTTAGGATTTTCGTCAATGATAATCATTTCAGGATACAGCTCGCGGAACGCAGCCATGTTGTGTGGAGTGTGCTCAAACGAAAAAGCGCCGGTTTTTAACCACTGCTTTTTGCCTTCTAATCGCGTCGTTAACTCGGCTGACACTTTATCGAACTTGATCGGAGCGTACACTCTGTTAGCTGTTATCCGCGTTTGCATCTCTTCCCCCTGGTTGGTGTTAGCACTTTAACGAGCGGCGGCGCCCAACGAAACGATTATCTTCGTTTAATTACGTCATTTTGCCAATTTTATCTGTTGACATGGCGAGTCCGAATTCGGTAAGGTCTCTTCAAGACAACTTGTCCCGACAACACCCCGAATGGAACCTACAATGTCAAATACCGCCGATCTCTTCGCCCGTTTTGCCGACCCGATCTTCAAGAATGTTCCGACCGTCACCACCGAAGTTGCCCCGATCGATCCGGTTACGCGCATGCGTTCGTCCAAGATCAAGCTGATCGAAGCTCACATCGAAGCTCTGAATAAGGGCGAGCCCGTTCGCAATGGCCATGGTCTGACCAATCTGGTTGGTTCCAATTTGATCGTCGCGCGTCTTTCCGGCGGCATGGCGGGCGCCATCCAGATTTTCGATCCGAACCATGGTTGGTCGAAGAGTGCGACCATTCGTGCGGAAGCCGAGTTGGTGTTCTTCACAACCACTCTCGACATGATGAAGAACGGCGTTTATGACGAGGAATTCGCCTTGGTTGTGAAGCGCGCCACCGAAAAGGCCGAAGCTGACAAGGCTGCCGGCAAGGTGCGCAAACCCCGCGTGTCCAAGGCGGAAAAGGCTGCGGCAGCTCTTCAGGCTGGTGTGACCGGTGAAACCCCGACCACTGCCCCGGTCGAAGCGTAATCTTCGAACAAAAGCATCTCCACTAAGAACCCCGCAAGAAGTCATCTTCTTGCGGGGTTTTCTATTGACCAATCGGTGACGTTTGTTAAGAACCATACAATATCACCCCGGCAAGTGATTTTCTGAGACACGTCTTTCAAGCTTTTGCGAAGCGTTGAGTTATAAATGTGCTTACCTTGGAAAATGTATCTTTCTTCGACACCAAGTTTGGTTTCACATTGCACAATGAACACAGTTTTCGCTCCAGAAACACTGGCCATTGTGTGATATTTAACTTGAGCTGGTCTAATCGAAGCTTTGAAATTTTCTGACTTATCAAGACTCCAATGTTTTAGCTCAACGCCATAACTGGTGTCACCAATTCGAATCACACAATCTGGTGCACCAACGGTTCCACCAACGCCAGCTTCATGCCACTCAACCTTCGATGACAATATGTCAGGCGTCTCCCAAATGCGTTTTAACCAACGCCTTAATCTTGTTTCATTTATTTGCATTTTCATTTACCTCAATCAACTTCGTTTCCCAAGGGAAGGTGTGTGACTCTTCCTCTGTCATAAATACCACTGGCTCTCCGATGATCGCCTTAGCTTTCACAGAAGCCAATGTTTCAATCAAGTCCTTTTTTGCCGCTTCATCCGTTTTACCATATCCGTGGTAAATGGCGGTAAGTTTACCCTTTGCGTTGGCCGGGATAGAGGCGCAGATTATTTCACTCGTCATCTCTCAATTCCTCTATGATTTGGCTCGGTTCTTTTATGAAAAAACGGATTAACTTGGATGCTTCAGCATCTTCCAGCGGATTACACTTATCATAAAGCGTTTTATTCATTATGATGTATTGTGAACGCCCTGCAATTGTAATTCTCTTTGGCCAGACCTTTACCCCTGCATCCGACATTGTTTGTTTGATTTCATGCTCAGAGTCGTAAACTCTGCCATCAACCTGCAAACGCAACAGGTTCATCATTGACTTCATTGCAATGGCGATCGGGTTTTCTGAAGCGATGATTGCTCTACTAAAAGCAATTGCCTCTTGTTGCGCTTCTGACCGAGACTCTTCGATGATCTCTTTTTTCTTTTCAGTCATTGGTGAACGATCACCCGTCACAACATAGCCCTTGAAATCAAGTGCCCATTGTTTGATGATCCCCAAACCACCAGATAAAATCCAATTTCGCAATGCTGCGAATTGAGCCGTGCTCCATGCAACTTCGGACATGGTTGGGTAAAACCAACGGCGGTCGTCGGCTTCAATCTTCAGAGCGCGGCGGGAGTTCGAGCACGCAATAACATGTGCCCAATTTTCAAGAATATATCGCTGTCTGAATTTCTGATTAACAGAAACTTCAGTATCGGTGATAACAGTTTTAAGATTGTTGTAAGCTTTCCAACTATGTCCTGAATAAACCTCGTTGACAACGATTAAACGCTTGTGTGCGATCCAATCGTTGAAATCACTATCAACAATATCTCTCTCATTTGGCCAAGAGACATTGTTGACACCCATGAGCGGCTGTAAGATCGCAGAACATAAAGTACCTTTACCGATACCTTGACATTCCGTCACAAGCAAAATCCCATAGTGCATTCGAATATCAGGCCGAGCAATGAGTGTGGCCAGCCATCGAAAGACTTCATGTCTTTCATGCGCTATTGGAAACAGATAAGTGATAAAGTCAATAAATGGCTGCGGATCACCGCGTTCTGGTTTTATATTTGGTTCCACATATAAGTTTATAGCTGACGTTGTTTTATCGGTCACAATTCTATCAGTTGTGTCAGGTCGATAGCACAATTTCGCCGTTCTTCCGTGGTATGCTTTAATAATTAGGTTGCAGGTATCTTTGACGTGACTGAAAGCAGCCAACATCTTGTTGAGAACAGCTTCACTGCGGACAAGATCAGGTAAATCAACACAGACGAAAACATCTGCGTCTTCCACATATGACCAAGAGCGTTTGAAGCAATCTCTCAAAACATAGTACGGGCGGCGTCTTTGTCCGTCAACAACTTCACCCGGAACTTCATCGGTTGCCCAAGTTCCAGGGTGAAGGCAATCAATTAAAGACGGACCAATGTAACGCTTTTTACCACCGCCGCTGTCTTTAAACATTGTCTTTGGGAAGTCATCACCTAAATCAAAGCTTGCTGGCCATTCATTGGTAAACTGTAAATGGAACGCCAGAAGATTGACTTGTTTTGATATTTTAGGAACAGCGGCGATTCCAGGTTCATCGTTGTCTGAAACAATATAAACCCTTTGAACACCGCGCCGCTTAAGAATACCCCAATCTGTTCGAAGCGGCGCCATCGCTCCACCAATCCAACCCAGGTGACAGGCTTCAGATAACTCTAAAGCCCACGGGTGGTTATTGAAATCCTCAATATCTTTGGCTGTTTTCTTTGTCACCATGTTGTGCATGCGCCTTGCAGCTTTTGCACCTTCATGAATGAATACCGTTGTGTTGTCACCTAAGTTTTCAATTCCCCAAATTGGAAGAAAATCGTCCGGTTCAACACTACGCCAAATGTCATCATCCCAATAAGTGTAAGGAACGTATTTCTTGACACCATCCTTCAAGTTAAATCTAACTTGAACCATAACCACCATATTACTTACGTCTCTAAACTCGAAATAGTTTTCCTTGTTCCTTGCTATTTCAGCTTTCACTTCTGGTGGAAGATTCTCAACCTGTAGAATTGGTTTAATAACAGGCCAATTAACGCGAATAATTTCTCTTTCTATTAGAATAGTTTCTTCGGCTGTTGGTGCATAGGTTGCCGATGTGCAAGTAACAGTGCCGTCAAGATTAAATGTTATGACAGCAATATCGCGATCGTAATTGCCATGGCGCTCTTTGACCACAGCTTTTCGAAGTGAGCGCGGCTCCGCATTCACTCGGGCTAAGTAAGCGCGCACCGAATGAATGTCGTTAAGAGACTTGATTTTTTCCATTATCGGGGAAGCCGCGCGCTGTTGTCGGGAATCGGAAGCTATTGCAAAAACCGGTAGTTGTCAAGATTTTGGTATATTACCCGAAGCTCAAATCAGTTTCCTGAATTTGGGCGCAAAAGTGATTTTTTACTCGATCGCACCCACCGATAGTATTTTGTCAACATAAACCATACTAAATCCTGCATTGCGCGGGATCGTGCCATGAATTTCGAAGATGGTTTTACTTAAGGTTGTCTCATTGATTAGATTTACCCCCATGCCGGTTATATATTTTCTAGCATCGATCTTGGCAAAAACTGTTGATGTATCATCGGCCAACCGCAAATGAAGATTGGTGAACCCCTTTTTGTCAATAAAATTCGTTATCTTCTCGATTGTGCAGATGATCAATACCGGAGTATCAACAGATGTCACCCTGATATCTTCGATCTTGGTGTATGACCCACTCCCATTTAATCCAGCTTTCAACTTATCAACCGCCGTTGGATACAGTTTGTTGAATGTGTCGATAACCGGATACAACGAATCGATCGGTGTCTTTGCGTTGCCCAAGATTTTCATGATCCTGTCAGACAACTTCTTTTTAGTCCTGCCGGTGCGAACCTCCATTATTTCAGACAACATTTTGGGGCCAATGCCTTTAACATTGGATACCGGACCAACAAGAATTCTTTTGACATCAACAACACCGACCACCCACTTATCAGTTGACAAATTGATGTCAACTGGCGCGTATTTGATCCCTTCTTTGTCAAGCTCTCGCAACAACTTGATCATCCTATCAGAATCAGTTTCATGTTGCAATGTTGCTGCGGCAAACTCATGTGGATAGTGCGCCTTTAACCACATGCACTGGTAACTGATCATTGCATAAGCAACGGCATGCGATTTGTTGAAACAATACATACCCATGTGGCAAATCTTTTCCCACATGCGATTAACAATTTCAGGGTCAATGCCCTTTTTCAACACACCTTCTTTGAATTTCTGACCAAATTTGTCAACAGCTTCACCACCTTGAGATTTGCCAATAGCCCGACGCAATCCAGTTACATCTTCCCACGAAAGGTCACCACACTCTCTGGCAATCCGCATGATCGTTTCTTGGTAGACCAAGACACCAAGGGTTTCAGTTAGAGCCTGTTCAAAGATTTTGTGTGCATATCTTGGTTTATTGGCACCATTGCGGCAATGCACCCAATCTTGGGCGCCACCTGATTCCATCGGGCCAGGGCGCGCAAGAGCTGTCAGCGAAACAATGTCGTTGAAGCAATCGATCTTGACTTGTTTGGCCAAGCCTTGCAGCGCATATCCGTTAAACTGAAATATTCCAGACCAATTACCGCTATTCAGAACATCGAACGCCTTCTTATCGTCAAGCGGTATTTTTTCAAGTGCCAACCGATCAAGACCGGCCAAAGCCAAAGCGTCTTCGAACACTGATAGTTGGGTTAGTCCCAAAGCATCGATCTTAAGCAAATTCAAGTCTTCGGCATCGCGCTTGTCGCAATGCGTTCCCCCGGTTTGCCAATCGAAAGCGACGAAATCGATGATCGGATCGTTAGTGATGACAATACCAGCGGCGTGCTGGGAAGCGTGTCGTGGATGACCCTCCAGTCGGGTTGCAACCATCATTTCAGGGAATTTCGCGATGAATTCCTTGCCAGCCGTGGTTTGCTTGAACGTATCTTCCAAACAATTCAGAAACCGAGCATCACCCGGCGCCCGATCGATCATGGAAGCCGACACTTTTTCGTATTCCCACTTCGGAATATTCAAAGCCTTGGCGGTTTCATTGATGGCGGATTGCGGACGATACATCATCACCGTGCCGAGCTTGGCGACACGCTCAACACCGTAAATATCTTGCATTCTTTCGATCACCAAATGACGCTTGGTGTCAGAGAAATCGATATCAATATCAGGCATATCAGAGCGATCAAGAGACAAAAACCGCTCGAACAACAATCCATATGGAATTGGATCAATCGTGGTTATTTCGAGCAAATAACAAACGAGTGATCCGCATGAAGAACCACGAGCGGGACCGCACAATAAAGTTTCGCGTGCCCATATCATCATATCAGCAATAATATAGAAATAATCCTCGAAATTCTTCGAGTCGATTACGCTCAACTCGCGATCAAGTCTTTCGCGATAAACATCATTGGTTAAATCAACACCAAGCTTGGCTGCACCCTCAACACACATCTGGCGCAGAGACTTTGGTTTTTCTGGGGTGACAATTTCCGCCTTCTTGAGCGTCGCTTGACACATTTCTAAAACGCTATCCATATTGGATAGCGCAATATCCATCAACTCTTCGCTCGCCTTGTATTTGAGCGATTGTTTCCATTCACTCGGCGTCAAAATGTGTTGTGGGTAAGTTTGCAGTGACGCTTCTTTTTCACATAGAATTTCATAAAACTTGTCGTCACATTCATTGGTGTATTTATTATCAGAACACGCAATGAAATTAAAACCTTTTGCGATAGTGTTCTTTAGAAGACTCGTAGGAATAGATGGCGATAAGCCAACGTAAATGTTTTCACCTGTAGTGATTAAATCAATTAAACTCTCATGGCCAATGATCTTGACAACACCTTTCGCTGACAAAGCTTGTTCGTACGTCAACATCGGCTCGCGATTGTATTGTTGTGTTGCTTGCTTAAGAAGCAAATTAATGCTTTTAATGTCGTTGATTGCTAAAAAAGCCCAATATGAAATGGATGGCTTCTTTTCGCTGTAAGAGCGCGTTACCGCCAGCTCAATACCATACACCGGGCGCAAATTGTTTTTCTTGGCGATCTTAGTCCATTTGGAAAACCCGAAAGTCGAAGCGCGATCGGTTATCGGTGCAGCTTTATAACCGCACGCGATGATCCGATCGATAACTTCATTCAAGTGTCCGGTGGCGGAGCGGAAAGAAAACCCGGTGCGAATTCTGGCCATTATAATTCATCCCTTAGCGTATCTTCATCGGTCGGAATATACTCTTCACAAAGGTCGAAACCAAATCTATCAAATTTGGTACTTTCAACCCCCTGATTTGAATCAGTTGTGTATCGATCACAAAATTTCCGAGAGGGACACTTGCGATCGATACACCTTATCTGATCATTCATACATCACCCCTTTTTCGTAATTCGACATAGCATTTAATTAGTGCATCAACGTCTCGTTGCGCTTGGTGCCCACCATCGAAGCCTTCTTTGAACAAATGTTCATGAAGCTTTTGGAGATTTAGGCGGTGTCCATATAGGCTAATTGTTTCTTGCACCGTGCAGATTTGCCGCTCCGGCAACCGCAATTCTATCTCGGCGCGCTGAAACTCGAATTTCAACAAAGTCAAGTCGAATTTCAAATTGTGGGCAACAATAGCCTCTGATTTGTCGAGAATTTCTTGCACGCTGTTGATGTGGTGCTTGAAATCCGGCAGATGTGTCAGCGAACTGAGTTTGATCCCGTGGACGCGGTAAGCACCGGCTTCGATCTGGCAATTCGGGTTGCAGCGGAAGTATAACTCTTCGATCAAAGTGCCATCATCTTCGATCAACTTACCACAAAATTCGATTACTCTTGGTTGAGACTCCAAAGGAACCGACGAATTTCGGATCAATCCTGTTGTTTCTGTATCGAATACTAGCGATCTCATTGCAATACCTCTGCTTTGATCTGGTCAACTACGCGCTTGGCAACATCTGCACAAAAACCAAGTACACTTGCCGCTTGACAAGTAATATCGGTTGATTCGCGACCGAGAATTCCGACGATTTCATTCAAATCCACCTTCCTCTGAAGAAGGTGTGACATGAGCACCAAACCATCGGAAATCATGGCGCTGATTGAACTTCCAACCTTGCCGTAATCAGCAAAAATCTCTCTCACATCACCTTTATCATCGAAACCCAAAGTAATAGTGATCGGTTTACCAAGCCAGAATTCATCAACAGACAAATTCTGTCGGCGCGAAGATAGTTTCTTCCGCATAGTTAAGTGATCTTTCTTGTCACATATCTTCCAGATGACGCCACGTCTTTGCAAAGACTTCTGGCATCGTCGTCAGACAAAATTGCGTGGGTTATGATTGGTAAAGGCTCACGAAAACTTCGATCTTTTGCTTCAGCTTCCCAGATTTCAGGGCCGACATCTCGAACCACCATGCGCTGTCCGTCGCTATGAATGTATTTCATCGGCGGCTTTCGGTCTATCGTCAACACCAATGTTTCTGATTTCGTAAGCAATCAAGAATAAAACACAGCAACCGGCGTGCCACAAATGACTATACCCACTTTCTTGGTCAACACCTTCGCGGAGAAACCATGAAGTCAAGTGTCGAATTGTCGCAGCATACAGTCGGCTGTATGCCATGCCGTTTTCCCAATTGCGCGCACCGTACTTTGTCTTACCCAAAAGCAAAATCTTAACAATAGCTCGTGCAGCATCCCAAGGCATCAAATCCCACGGGTCTTTATCCGAGTCAAATTTCTTGGCTGTATTATCCATGACACTTCCCACAAGGCCCGGTATTGGTGAAATATTACTTCACCAATACCGGGGTTGCTCAAAATTAACCGGCGGTCTCGGGCTCGTCTTGATTTTCTTCGATCTTGGTTTGCCGAGTTTTTCTGGTGGCTTCGAGCATATCGCGATATGTCGTCATCAAATTGTCGGCGTCAGGCGGGCTCAAAAGCTCGTTATACATGAACGCCAAAGCATAGGCATACCCGGCTTCAAAATCATTCGTCGGTGGCTTTCTAATCACCAGCAGCATGATTTGTGACATGGTGAGGAAAACATAATTTCTGTTGACTTCAACAGTCTTGTCAACTTCAACAGCTTCAGTCGTCGTCGGGTCTGACATTGAAAGCTCCATCATTTGTTTGGGCGAACTTGCCAAGTGTTTACACCAAGATTGCGAAACTCTGCGACCACATCATCACTGTTTTCAATGACGATCTTTGTTCGGTTAATCCAGTGTTCGCGACTGGAGAAATGTTTGTCGAGTAAAAGGGGTTTAATAACGAAGTCTTTTCGGAAATCCTTATTTTCACGCATGATTACGTCAACGATCGAAAGCCCCATGCTTTTAGCCATCAACCAATTGATTGTATCTTGCCGATAAAGCTCGGGTCTACCTGTAAGTGCGAATACTGCAACACCGTCAGTATTCAATTTATCGATTAACCACCAAACATCTTCATTGATGGTATCATATTTTGAATTGGAATGAAACTCACTCCAATTCTTGTTTCTGGCAAAACGATCTCGATGTTCCGTGTTACACAATGTTCCATCAAGGTCAACGAAAGCCAATTCTGAATAACACATTTCATCCACCTATCGCCGCCGATAAGATCACTCCTATCGGCGGCGGATAAAGGTTATTACTTCGGCGCCTTGTATTTGACAACACGACCGACATGAACACCAAGCTTTTCGGTGTCAACGTCATCACCGCGTCTCATGGCTTCGCGGACGAAAGCAACAAGAGTTTGGGCATGAACATTGAGACTGACTTGCGGCTGGTATCCAGCTTTGTCCAACCGCTCCAAAAGTTTCCGAGATTCTTCACGCTCTTCACGGCCGAAGATCAAAGAGACTTCTGTTTTGACCAGATGACCGGCACTGTGATCATCCAACCATTCGATTGCTTGCGCTCGCCGCACCGGGTCTTTCGGGAGAGACCCGGAGAAGAAATCGGAAAGTGTGATTTTCGCACCATCCGAAGTCTTGAATTCATCAATCCCAACCTCAGACATAAGCTCCGGCAAGGTGAAAGATTTCAGTTGATTGGCACGGCTTTTTGCCGCATCCAAAGCTTCTGAAATACTGGTCACCAAAGCTTCGGCTTCCATCAACTCTTCTCCGAGCTGCTTTAGCCGTTCGAGCGAATCGATTTTTACAACCGCGACTTCATCATATTCTTGATTGCTCATGATCACGTTCTTTCTGCGACGGTTTAATCACAAATCAAACCTGATCTTCGCCCTGACCATGATCGCCGCGCACCGCACCGGACTCCAGTGATGCAGCGAAGATTTTGCAATCCTCGTAAATTTGTGCACCACCTTCGATCGACTTCAGGTCGGTATACATATCAACTTTCCACGTATACCATTCATCATTGCCCTTTTTCGAAAGCACGGTGGAAAGCTTGTAAGCGTGACTGAACAAAGCCGGGCGATAGAGAGTGCCATCCGGGCGCTTCAAGCGAATGGCAGTCGCCCGCGTCACCCACAACTTGGCTGTTTTCAACTGGGTGGACGCCATCGCGATGAACGAAGCGCGACCTTCACCATTCAGATTGATGCCATAGAAGGAGGCGGTTTCAACGATCGCATTCTTGTTGGCGAGAAGCGGCGGACCTTTTTCCTGACGAACAGTCATTTTCATGATTTCGTCAGTTTTGTGGATGGCAACGATACCTTTGCCAGTGTTACGCGGTGCCCATTCAATCCAAGTTCGATCGTAGGAGACCGGAATGAAGATGAGCGGCTGTTCGATCAACTCTGACATGGCCACATCGCAGATATCGCCGGGCTTTGCGCCGCGAATGTATTCTGCTTTGGTGGATGATACTTGCGGAGACAGCGTTTGTAGAATCGCCAAACGCGGAACCATCAAATCTTTTGCACTGACATTCTCGAAGCCACTGTTGATGGCATCCGAATAATCAGGAAATTCGTCGGCAACGGCAACTTCTGTTGAAGTTGTAACTGCTACATCTTTGGTCAAGGCAAACACCATTCGTCCGAGTTGCGAGTAATTTTCATATCACTCAGGAATCACTTGGGGCCATTCGGCTCGCTTTTGTGATGGCGCACTTTGGCACACTGGAATAGTGATAGAAAGTGATTTTTCACCGAACGAACGATGGTCGAAAGATCATTTTTCACGCCAAATGACACTTAAGTATATGATATACCTAGGTTTTTTATCGAAATCCGGTCACTTGTCAGGTTGCATCATAGCACCATTGATAAAAACGCATACCTAAAGAGTTAGTCCGCATGGCATACATTGTTCGGCAGAAAATAAGGAGCGAAGATATGTCTAATGATATTATTGTTGTGAAAAATGATAATCAGAAGTTAGTTGAAAAGCGCCAAAAACGAAATAGTGATAGTGCCGTAAGAGTCATAAGCAAAGATTCACAAGATTTGCTGGGTCTCGCGGTGCAACGCTGGAGTGAGTATGCCGGGCCGGATGGTGTCGGGCCGACTCGCCCTTCGGGGTATTATGAGACATTCAGCTCGATGATTCGGCGTGCCCTTGAAATCCCGCAAAAGAAAAAAGGTGTTGAGTTAGATGACTTATCGCCGGTCACGTTATTGGCGGTAACGTCAATTAAAACCGTTTTGGCAATGGAAATGCAAAATTGGATGGACAGGAATTTGACGAGAGAGGAAATAAAGTCTCTGTATAAGAAACTAATCAAGCGAGCTGCCGAACCAAATTTAGAAGCCATGAGGGCAGAACGCACTTTAATGAGCCCGAAAGAGGTTTAGCCATGTCTGACTTAGCCAACAACGATCTATCAAACTTAACTGAACAGGAAAAAGAATCATTTTTCCTGTTATTATCTAAATTAAGTGGAAAAGAGGTTGATTGTAACTTAGAGAGCTTGATTGTTGAAAATGAGAAATTAAAAAAGCGGATATTGCATCTCGGCACGATCTCTGTTGCGAACGGCACAAAAGTTAAAGAGCTTGAAATTGTTGTTGATGGGTTAGAGGTTAAAATTTGTTTTCTCGAAAAAGAAAATACGCTGTTGAAAGAGCGGGAAGAATCGATAATCGAGAAAACAGAGAAAGAGGCGTGGGCCGAAGCCAACGAGCAATATGAAACAAGAATAAATCAACTTGTGAGAGAGCTTGAAGAAGCTAATTCCAAGTTTATAACAGAACTTGATTCCGCAGTCGAAGAGAAATTTAATGAATTGGTGCAACATAAGAAGAAAGTTTTAGACGATTTGGATAACAAAAGCAAATTAGCTCAAGCTAATTCCAAGAGAGCGTATGAAGCTATGCTTAGATCACAGGAAGAGCTTGTGTCAATTAAAGTCATTATTGAAAAATATCGCGAGGGGATGACTAAATTTTCTGTTGGTGAAGCGGAGACAGCTAGTCAGATTGCCGTCGCTGAAATACTAATTAAGCCAATTGGTGAAGCGATGGCAGAGTTATTGACACTTGAACACAAACCACAGAAAGCGGCTGTTCCGAAAATTAAAAAAGTATCTGAAATGTGTTTGCAAATGTCACAAGCTTTAACTTCTTTTTTGGATCAAGGAAACGACGGAGAGTTGAATGTGCGTGATCAAGCTTAAAAACGGCACCAGTGAAATAAGTTTCCTGGTTGATGCCATCATGAAAAATTTACAAAAACTACCAAGCTTCAACCCAACTTATACTTATGACTTAGTTCACCACTGCATCGAGGAAAACTACGACTTGTCTGAAGGTGAAATTAAATATTTTCGCACCATTGGTTTTATTTCACCAAATGGGGAGGTGATTAAAAGTGTTAGAAATGTTGTTCAATCGTCTTATAACGGCAATGGTCTTTTGGTGTATTTTAATGACCCCAAGCTGCCGTTACAGAAATGAAGAAATACGATCGTCATCACATAACAGAGATTGCCGGAATGCTGATCAAGAAGATACCGAAATCAGACATGCCAGCATTCTTGACTTACGTGGAAGACATTCCGTGGAGTCTGATCGCGGCCGAAATCCGAGCAATGCGGGTTCGTAGCGGTGATAATGAACACACAAATTGAAATGCAATACAGGTATGTAAATTTTGCAATTCAAGAAATGCCGCTATCCTGTAGAGTCCAAACAATATAATTAAAGGGGAGCCCCATGGGCGTTAAAGAAGATAGCGTCGGTCGATCTGACGTTCACCTGATGCCGATCGACAAACTTGTCGTCATCGACTGCGATGATTATCGGTACGATACTTCGATCAACGAAAATGTTTCTGACTTGGTTAATTTGATCAAGGAAAATGGATACGACAAAACTTGCCCCGTCACGGTTTTTCGGTCTCCGACCACAGGGTTATATGAAGTGCAAGACGGGCGTTGCCGCTTTCGCGCAATGCAAACTTTAGTGGCACAAGGTTTTGAAATCAAAGCGGTTATTCCGTGCATTCTCGAAACAAAAAGTTCAAGTCGCGAAGATCGTTTAATCAAAAGCCTTAATCGAAACTCGGGTCGGCGCGCAACCGTTATTGAGCAAGCGCGTTTGTTTGGTTGGTTGAAAGGTTGTGGTCTGAGTGCTGACCAAATCTGCGTTAAGGTTGGTCTTAGTAAAACCCGAGTTACCGACATTCTATTGTTGGGTGAGGTTTCCGAGCCGGTCAAGGTGCAGATCGCACAAGCGCGGGTTTCCGCCGATATCGTGATCTCAATGCTCAAGGACGGTGTTCCGGGTGCCGATATCGAGAGCCAGGTTTTGGGTGCGGTTGAGCTGTCGAATGGTAAGCGTGCCGTTGCCGGGAGCGTTCTGAAGGGCAAGTTAGCCGAAAAGAAAGAAGTGGAGCGTAAGCAAGTCACGGGCCGGAAGACGTATCGTGAAGCACTCGAATTAACACTATCTTCGGTGGAGGACGCGATATCCTCAATTAATGCCAATGAACTAGATATCGCCCTTGCCACATTGGAAAACCTCAAGAAAGAGTTGGGGTAATGGTGGCTATAAAATGGTAAAAAGAACAGTTGTCACAAGAGTGCCATTCGCGTCAGTTAAGATTAGTGGTTACTCGTGCATCGATCCTAATGTCAAAAGTGATGTTTGGGTTGATGTAGAGGGGTGCATTTATACTAATTGCGCTCACGGTACACACATTTTACCAGTGGCAACTGTTGCGGAATTGATCATTAAGAAAAAGGAAACTAAAAATGGCAATGTCGATAAGGAAGATGTGTGATTTATACAAGAGCGGTTCGTCGTTAACAGAAATCAGCAAAATTGCGAAACTTACCATTAAGACAATTTCGAATGTGCTTATTGCCAATAACATTGCTATAAGAGCACACAAATTTGGTAGGATTGGAGATGATCGTAAAAATAGAGCTATTGAACTGATCAAAGAAGGTAAATCGTTTTCACAGATAGCCAAAGAAGTTGGTATTTGCGATGGGACTGTTTCCAAATTAGCCAAATCAATTGGATGCTCAAAAGCTCAAGTTGGCGCCAAAGTTGATTTAATGGGACATGATATAGTTGCCTACTATTATAATAGATACACGACTCGTGAAATATCGGAAATTTTAGCTTTAGACAATATCAAGATAACCGCGTCATCGATTCAGCGCAGGCTTAAAAAAGCTGGTGTTGATTCAAAGAGAAGAGGAAGAGCACAATGACTATCACGGTTGCTAAAGCTAAGGAGTTGTACCTAAGTGGATTGTCAATGTCACAAATCGCAAGGATGCACGAAATATCAATTTCAACAGTAAAAGCAAGATTAGTGATTGGTAGGGTAGAATTAAGAGGGTATGGGGGATACCACAATAACGCCAGAGCACAAGCGATAATCGATTACTACAACGAAACAGGGTCAATGCGCGGCGTGTCAGCGCGCACAGGTGCAACATTTGAAACAGTTAAGAGGGTGTTGTTAAGAGCAGGTGTTGTTCTAAACTTAAACAATGGCGGGAGAGTGCCAATCAGAGTTTCTAAAGATGTAATTGACCGGTACAAGGCCGGGGCAAGCTTCGCAGAACTAAATGATGCTTTTGGTATATGTCGCCAAACAATCAAAAAGGCTCTAATCGAAGCCGGTGTCGCTATTAGAAAAAATCACGGAACAAAGATAATTAAATCTAATAAAAGGAAAAGTAACAATGTCTAAGAAGGAATTTGTTTTTACAGAAGAACAAGAGAAAGCAATTGAGTTTCTGACATATCATTTTGATGAAATGAAACACAGAGATTGGTATCACCACATCACCTTATCCGGTTACGCCGGAACCGGTAAATCAACGATCATTCAGGAATTCATCAAAAAGAATAACATAGAAGCAGTTCAATTAACAGCTACCACCAACAAGGCTGCGAACGAATTGAAGCGCAAGAACAAAGAAGCTGGTTTAAGCAACGGCTCAAGAACAATTTATTCATTGCTTGGTCTAGTGCCGAGTGATCAGAATGAATTTAAGGAAGTTGTTCGACTCCGCGAAGAATGTATCAAACCGGGTACAGTTGTTGTAATTGATGAATGCTCAATGATCGGTGAGTTGTTGTACGGTTACATTCTGGAGCATCTCAAAGAGCAACTGGTGATTTTCATCGGTGATCCGAAGCAGATACCACCGGTCAATAACAACGGTATTTCTAAATCGTTCCAATGTGAACACAACTTTGCGCTGACGGAAATTATCCGCCAAAAGAAAGGCAATAACATACTTCAAATGACCAAGGTGTTGCGCGATATGATGGACGCGCCTAACCTAGATTGGTCAGAATTCGAAAAACTAAGGTGCGTTAAAAACAGCAATATCCATGATATGTATAACGTAAGTCCAAATAAGTTGTTGAGGGATAGGTTTGATAGCAACGAGTTTAAGCTCGATAACGACTCTTTCCGTTATCTATGTTGGACAAATGCCAAAGTTGACCAGATCAATCGTCTGGTGCGCTCCTACGTTTATGGTGATGATGCCGATCCTTACATTGTTGGTGAGCGTCTAGTGGTTCAAGAGTCGTACTCACGACTTGAGGGTGATAACGAAGTTCCAGTATTCCATTCGAGTGAAGAAGTAATCGTGCGCGAAGCCTTCGAACGAATTGGATATATGGATATTCCGTGTACTGTTTTGGAATTGTCTGGTAAAACCAAGCATTGTGATGTTTATGTTCCGACGCAACAAGGTATGATTAAATATAACACAATCTTGGAAGGTCTGAGGAAGAAAGCTGCCATCACCGGGGCATGGTACGAGGTTCATGGTTTTACAAAAAAGTTCTGTCGGGTTCAACCGGTTTACGCCATCACCACACATCGAGCACAAGGTTCAACTTACGGCTCGGTTTATGTTGACTTGGTTGATATCGGCAAAAACAAGAATATCCCTGAAATGTTGAGTTTGCTTTACGTGGCATGTAGCCGACCGAGATTTGATCTTTTCATCTGAGAGGGTGCCATGAACAGCGTCGAAGAATTAGCAAAAGAATGGGCTACTTTGAAAGATAACCAAGAGGGTGACGCTAAAGCTTGGGCTATCACCAAGAATGAAGAAACCGATATCATCGAAATTTGCGTGGCAGTCGAAGATGTTAGGTCGGAAATGATCCAAATAGCCTTTGAAATGAACCACAAAGATGGTGTTGACGAAATCGGTGTTCTTAAATTGGCGGAGTTAATGACCGATTGGAGCAAGAGGCTCACTCCAATTAAAGAAATATCGCACCCGATGTTTTTTATTGCAAATCACATGCGGAAATATCGAACACTGACCAGAGAGCAAACCATCGAAGGTCGAGATTGGTTAATCCGAATGGGAAATATAATTGCATTGTGGGTTAAAAATCACAATGAATAATTGCAAGCGATAGGTGTTGTTATGGCTTTGATCGGAATTATGGTAACTGGACCGAACGCACCGATCGTGATGAAATTTGAAAACGTGATCGAAGCCAAAATGTTTGATCTCGGTATCCACACATTTGCAACGGCTGAAGAGCTTGCGAATTATAAGCTTTTTAGTGATAAAACAATGAGGTGGATAGCGCAACGGGATTTGCCACGGAGCAATTGTGCGAGGATCATTTTTCAAGAAGCAAATTTGCCAATGTCCAGGGAAAAATTTGCGAAAAAGAAAGAAATAGAAGTTGCCATGAAAAAAATTGGCGCTATAAAGGATGGGTACGACACAGACAACAGAATTTCATCGGATGAATTGGAAATAACCTCCGCTAAGGCCGAAGATGTTGTAAGAAATCCCGACCTATATCGCTTTTTCCCCACAGAAAGAGTGTTGAAGGGAGGTAATCCATGGCCCAAGGCAGAGGGGGTAAGGCGCAAATATTTACAATTATTAATCGATCATCATCCGTTAACGATGGAGGAATTCATCTCATTAGGTGGTTATGATATGGGAATGGTTCAAGCGGTTAAGCTGGGACATGCAATCGCTGTCCTCAAAGATGAAGAGTTGAAGGGATAAAAACATGATAAGCGCAACAAAGACTTTCTATATTCTTGAAGGCAAGACGGCATTCGATCTTAAAGATATGTTGTCAATCCAAGCATTAAACTCACATGTCGGAAACGCGATCAACCCAACGGCATGTGATTGTGTTTGTATCACGCTGCGAGATGAATTTTGCGGTGTTACAAAGCTATATCACTTGACACCGAAGCCGGTGCAATTGATCGAAAGCTTTTTGAACGAGGTTAAGTGTGAAATCAACTTGTTTAGCAATGGTTAACGAGGTGAGGGAAATAATCCGGGAGCCAGTTAAAATTGATGTCAGAAAAGTTTTGATGCTGATATCAAAAGGGTGGAATTGGCTCCAGGTGTGTACCGAGTGCAATATAATGGAGTATCAATTTGATAAAATAAGTGAGGCAAACTTGTCGAAAAATATGAATGTGGTTGAGTTAAGAAAGATCGTCAGGCGTGATTATGAACTTGGTAAAAAAATAAGAAACATCGCCAACACACACAGTATAACGGTTGCATCTGTTCGACATATCTTAAACCACAGTGAGAAAAACAGAGCAATTGAAGATCGGTTGACTCTTGTAGAGAAATACATGGTTTCAGGTTTGTCAATTTACGATATCCACAAGCAAATAGATGTTGAACCGGTTGATATCGTAAATTACTTATTTACAGAGTAGTGAAATGTAATGGTAGATGCCTCGGAACACCAATTAGTAAAGTTGAGTGAACTTAAAGACGGTGATATCATTGTTTCCGATGGTAGCTTTATATGCGTCGGAGTCGGTGATAGAGTTGTTCACAAAGCGGAAGATGACCAGCTCTATGTTAAGTGTGAGATGGGGGATCACTATCTATATACTTTTACACACTGGGAAACGGGGCATCTTTTCGGTTTTAATAAGAAAACTCAAGGAGCGGTATAAATGGAAAACAGCTCAAAGCAACCTGTAGTGTTCAGCGAATTGCAACCCGGCGATATCATCGTTGCAGAAGAAGATTTCTTTACTTGTATGGAAGGAGGTGATAAAGTTGTTACAAAAAACGAACCCAACTCCCTCTATGTTAAGTGTGATAGCGGTGATCATTATCTTGATGGTCAAATAGATCATAATACTGGGCACCTCTGCGGCTTCAGCAAGAAAGTTATGGGAGAAAGCAAATGATAAAATTTAATGAACTTAAAGCAAGCGATATCATTATCGCAGAAGAGGATTACGGCTGCATCGATGTGGGTGAAAAAGTTGTCTACATGGACACAAAAGGCAATCCTTATGTCGAGTGTGTGGTTGACAAGCACTATCTGGATACTCACGTAGACCTTAAAACAGGTTATCTTATGGGTTTCAGCAAGAAAGTTGTGGGAGAAAGCAAATGATCGAATTCATCTTCGCACTGTTGTTAGGTGCAACCATGGGTGGATATTTCGTGTTTCAATTGATGGTTAAGGCCATGCTCAACGCGAAGTTAACCGAAGTTGAAATCCGCCGCGTCGTCAACACTCTTCTCGCCTAATGGTGTTGTTATGAAAATATCAAAAGAAGAAATTTATCGAATGTATCGCGATGACGTGCCCACAAGGGAAATCGCCAAAGTTGCCGAATGTTCTTCGCCATATATTTCTAAGATCGCCAATAAGGCTGGTCTGGTGCGGGGAAGTGAATTTTTCAGATCAAACTCAATGGTAAAGTATGATCATAGCAAGATCATAAAAATGTATAAAGACAACGTGCTAATTCATGAGATTGCGCGCATTGCAGGATGTTCCCAACAAGCAATTTATCGAATTGTTGCAAGCAGAAACGTGCATCGCCTTGCGGTTCGAATTACGAACACAAGGGTTATCGATCACAAGGAAGTTGTGCGATTATACGCCGAAGGCACACCAGTCAGAGTTATTGCCAAAATTGTTGGCTGTGCAAACGCAACGGTTTCCAGTATCGCCAAGAAAAAAGGTTTAAGTCGCTTAAGTTGCAATGAGAAAAGTTTGAAAATAGCAATTTTAACCATGTTCGAGTCTGGTAGTAATCACGAAGAAATCATCGCCACCACCGGGGCATCTAAAAGATATGTGAGTGATCTTGGTCGCATGGTTGGAATTAAGACTAGAAAGACTTACAGCAAAGAAAAACAATTAGCCATACAAATGCGGTCTGAGGGTGCCAGATATTCTGAAATACAAGAAGTAACCGGTCTCGGCAAATCAACTCTCACCGACTTGCTATGTGCCGAAAATAAAAAGAAAAGAGACTCACTGTTGTCATCGTTAAAAGAAAAAGAACACCAGATCAAAACAGACAGATCACAAGGTAAATCTGTGTATCAGTTGGCTCGTGAACACGAGATATCCCAACATTTCATGAGAGAATTCCTCGGATTAAACAAATCAAGAGTCGGTGATTGCCATGTATGAAAATTTTGTGATTGCGTTTCTCTCGGTGGTTATTTACATTACAACTCTCGTGACAGTAAGAGGGTGGTTAATCACTTACCGAATAGCTGTAAACGAGGAAAGAACGCTCGGCTATAATGTGCTAAAATGTGTTATGGTAGTGGTTTCAGCTCCAGCATCTATCGTCTTGCTGTTAATGGTGTTAATCTGGCACAAGTTGGTCAATAGATAAAATGTTGCGATATCTGAGGAAGATCAAAAAAGAGCGATCGGACCAATACCAAGAGCTGAGTTTCAGTGGAAAAGAGCAATGGACAGATATTGCCACGGCGCACGCGGAATTTCTGTTAAACTCAAAGAAGGCTGCGCTTAAAGAAGAAATCATCAAACCAAAGAAGGTTAAGAAAAATGCTGTGTAGAAGCAAAGAAAATTATCCCGTTGATGCGGTATTTTTCGACGGTTCCAAGGAGAGTATCAACCAAGTAAATGAGTTGATCGGCGGCAACAAGCGTTTTACCAATTCAACTGTTTTCGAAGATGTATTCATCTTCCCTCGTGCTGTTGGAAATATAGTTGTCGTATACAAAAACCACTATGTGGTTTCGAGCAAGATCGGCATTTTCGTCGCCAGCAAGGATGTGTTCGAATCACATTATGAGATGATTGGTAAATAAAATGAAATATATTCGTAAGGTTGATCAGAAACCTGTTGATGTAGTACGCTTCATTGGCGAAGCTTCCATGGAAGATATGATGAACATATCAACCAATGGGCACGCTCTATTGTCTCAAATGGCGGTTGGAAAAGAAGACGACAAAGATACCGAGATTTGCGCGTTCCTCGGCATTGGTGGAGTTTTGATGGCCGTGAAAAAGGATGATTACGTAGTTTCTCATGGTAAAAGTATTTATGTTATCGATTTCATTAAATTGAAAACAGAATACAAAGCTGTTCGCAATTGATAATCTCAATCTTGTGGAATAATGCCATAGTGCCACAAGATTAAACACACTATGGCTCTTTGGAGACTAACAATGCCGCACACTAAAGAAGCTTCTGCCGCACAACTAAGAACCAATGAGCGTGAACACTATCGTAAGCTCGGCCTGATCATGATCGGGATGCAAAACGAACCCGAGAATTACGAAGTGACGTTCACCACAGAAACGATCACAGCCACTTGGGTATCGAATGGCGTCAGCCACTCTACGACAGAATCTTTGTTGAGTGTTCTCGAAAAAGCCAAGATGCAGGGCGTCATCGTATAACAACTTCCCCCTGGTGCTTCGGTGCCAGGGGGTTTTAAAGATGTTTCTAAAGCAGATAAGAGGCTTTTAATCATGGACACAAAGCGAGTTTTAGAACGCAGAAATGCGAAGGTTCAACAGAAAACAAACAGGATCGATGTTTTTCGAGGTTATGTTAAGAAGGCGATCGAAGGGTTCATCAATGACCCACCTGACTCAGAATACCAGCGTGGTTTTCTGGCAAGTCTTTTGTGTTTGTACCGGGAAGCTCTGGAAATGCCGTTAAATGATAAAATTTTGATCGCTGGTGAAAATATTCTATTGGAGTCAACGCGAAAAGGTGTATAACCAAACTTGTCAAACATGGAGCGTGCAACATGACGCCGGAAAAAATGACTTATCTCAAAAATGCAATTAAACAATCGTTGACTGAGCCTGTCTATGACAAAGGTGGTTACAGTGTGACGTTTCCACACAATTTTCTCGTTGAGATGTTGGAAGAGATCAAGAGCCTTGAGACTTCTCTTGGTGAAAAAACCAAAGAAGCAAATAACCTTAAGCTCGCGTATCATGCCTATATAGAAAGAGAGGCACAGGCTCAAAAGAAAATTTCTGAGACTCTGTGTATTGATGAATCATCATACAACTACACAACAATTGATAATATCAAGAAATTGGTTGGAAAACTTGGTGAGGCAACATCTAAAATTATTAATTTTGAATTTGAAAAGAGGGGATTGCAACAAGAGATCACGCATTTGCAACTAAAGAACGGTGATCTTGAAATTTTGCTTGTCGAAAAGGATGAAAAGATTAAGAATTTGAATATATTTCTATCAATTGAACGGAATAATTATAACAATACCAAAAATTATTTTGATAAGTATGCGAAAGATGTTGATAAGATTAAGATCAGACTAAGTGAATTGTTGAATAGCGATAACACGTCTGTTCCAGCAATAGAGGAGAGTATTGAAAATTTGATTGATGAGCTAGATATGGCCAAATCAAAAATATCTGATTTGAAAAAAAGTAAAAAAGATTTGCAGCGAATGGCTATTCACAGAGAAGGTGAAGTAAAGTTTTTAAAAGAGCGATTGGAGTCGGTGCAAAGTGAGTTATCAAAGTTGCGCAATGTGACAGATGCTTAAGACTCAACTGAAATAAAGTATGAAGAGCTAAAAGAGCGATATCACCAAAGCCTTGCGACAAGCAACTTGCTTAGTGATCAAGTTGCTGTGCTAAGGGAGAGACTGAGTCGCTCGACTAACCAAGATATGATGAAAGAGCACAATGACAATGATGATGGTGCAAGTTAAGTGTGGTATAGATGAAAAGATGTTTTTCCTTAAACATGCAATCGGTGGTTATACTTGTATATGCGGATGCAAAATGAATATTTGGAGCGACGGTAATTTAGAAACATGCCCTAAATGTAATGGCTACGTTCTAACTCTTTTCAACAGTCATCCTGAGTTGCATGATGATCCTGATTACGGACCCGACATAAATACGATTTATCGTGCTAGACAAATTGCAGAATTGCGCCACAGTCAACTCTTTGACGGTTGACCAACGGTTGTGGTTATGCCAAGATAAACATAATGCAGTTGAGAGCGGTGGAACAATCCGACAAGCTTTATACCGAGGTGATTGAAGGACTCCTTATCGCGCTTAACTGCATTGCTGCAAACGCTTATGATCGGGAATAATCCGGTCGGGTGAAGTGACACCGGGCGTTGTCGTTAATGGCGGCGGTCGTTTGCGGCAATTTAAATCAAATGGAGAAGTGCTATGAGAGACATTGAACTAGAATTGACAAATAGAATTGCAGAGTTGACAAACTCAATGCAAGCCATTGAAAAATTAATTGAAAAAGGTGGAAGTATAGGCGATGTTTCAAGACGTGTTTTTACACATGGCGACACAAAGAACGCTCTAGGTATAATGAGCGATCGACTTAAAATTGTTATTGCAACTAAAAACGCACCAGTCCATGATGAAATATATAATTGCAACAATAGATTGCTTGGATTTTTTATTAACACCGGTCGGTTAATTGAGATTATGATTGATAACCGCGTTCTGAAACTCGTTCCAATGGCAGTCAACGACGATGGCACAATCACTTTAAAGATAAATAAAATACAATGATGGGTGGTTTTTGCAGTAACTTAAACCAATGGTGGAGAAGTGTTATGAGAGACATTGAACTAGAGTTGGCAAATAGAATTGTAGAATTAACAAACTCAATGCTAATTATAGAGAAACAAATTGAAAAAGGTGGAAGCGTTAGTAAAATTGCTGAGTGTCTTCATGTATATAACGAGAAAAAGAATCTTTTAAATAGGCTTAGAGATAAATTAAATAAAGTTATTAAGGTAAAGAATAACGCTAACCCAAAAGAATTTGGGGAGTATGTTAACAAGTTGGTCGGTTTATTTATTAATACTAGTCAATTTATTGAATTTAGAAACAACTGTTATATTTTGAAATTCATTCCAGTATCAGTGTGTGATGATGGCACAATTACATTAAAATTGTGTTCAATAGAAAATGGTGATCAAGTTGGGGATTTTAAGAGATAAAAGCGTATTAACAAAAGAACAACAAAAGAAACTCTGGTTCAAAGCAAGAACTGGGGTTTCTTTTAGTCTGTTGATGATTGAGTTTAATTTAACCTATCGGGTACTTTTGAATGAACTTCAAGGTATGGGTGATTTGCGATACTCCCCCACCACAAAGCAATACACGTTCTTGTCTGAGAGAGAAATACAAATTGTTAAAATGCACAAGAATGGATATTGTAATAGAGAAATAAAGAAATTTTTAGGTGGAAAACTCGAAGATATCGAAGAAGTTATTGAGATTGATCGATTGGCAATGTTCGACTCAGACGCAATTGAATATGCAAAACTGTACCAACAAGGTGCGCCGCTCGATGTATTGAAGCTCTACAGTAAAAATGAAAATGAAACTGTTGAGACAATTAGAAGAAAATTAAAAGCTCTTGGTGTTTTTAAAGAAGAAAAACAGAACACAAAGTTAATTTTCAAAGTTGGTTATCGCTTAAATGTTTTTGACTGGCAAAGCAACTTTTTGGACTCCGCCGTTGTTTTAAAAGTCGGACGAAAGTTTTTGAAAGCTCGAATGGAACATGATTCAAATGATATTCATCATTTTTATCACACAGGTGAGTTTATTGGCTTAGCTCCGGCAGTATCACCCAAGGGTGAATTGGTCGAACCAAATATGTATAGCCACAGATTTGAAATTATAAGCAGTAGCTTACAACAAAATAAAGTGTGGGATGACGAAGATTAGCGATATACCCGCAGCTTTCCTCCGGATGATACCGCTCCCACGGTTCTTTTTTCTTCATTGATCTTTATCGGATTATTCAACTCCGCTTCTTCCTCAAGACCAGCAAGACACATTGCCGTGTAGAGCTTGTTCTGTGTTTTAACGGCTTTCACCAACAACTCATAAGCCATCTCATACACATCTTCCTGCAACACATTGAGGCGTTTCGCGATGGCGCCTACACTCTCGCCAGCTCGTAACAACGACACAAGGCCACTGGTTTTTGTGGTCCGATCACCCGGAAATTCTTCCCGCAGCGAGAATTCCTTGGCCGCTCGCTCAATCACGACCATGGGATAACCGAGCTTACCGATTTCAGCCCTGGTTTTACCGAGCTTTATCAACTCTTTTACATCACCAATATGCTTGGCAAGGTCAACTTCCCCAAGCCTGGAGCGGCGTTGCACCCGGTAGCGATGAAGAATGCCCGATACCTCGTTGGTAGAAATACCAACGAGTTTTGAAATATCTCTGGCATTCACACTGCGATCGTAATAGAGCACCAAAACTCTATCGACAATCGACATACCAAAATGTTCATCTATTTCCACATTGCACCTGATTAATTGTGGTTGATGCAAAATTTATTAAAGTCTTTTTAAGTATTATTTCATCGTCTGTAGTTGTTAAATATTTACCATCTTCCGACAACTCTTTTATTGTCACCTTAGCACCATGATAATAAAAAGATGCTCGCTCTTGACCGTAAGTCAATGATGTTTGGTAAAGTTTAGAATAGTACAACGCACTGATATCATCGTTTGCAACAACCCAATTCATAACAATATGCTTGGGAAATGTTGACTTAACGTGCATTAAAAGATAATCACCATTAGGCTTTATCATAACATCTTTATTAAAACATGATACTGCAACAAAACCATAACCATAACGCACAGTTCTGCGATAACACAAATAAGAAATTTTGTTGTTGGTTGAATGAGCACGCCAGAAAGATTGAATTGCTCGCACCTGTGCTTTTGTTATTAACAACATTTTGCGAATATCCGAGCATGGGGGTGTGACGTGGTGGGGTGCATGGGGGAGGATACACCAATATTAGGTGGTAGGTAAATATATGCTTTAGAGGGAAGGATAGGGAGAGGGGTGGGGGTTTCATAAAAATGCTCACGTCACCCATGACGTGAGCCAAACAAGCATGGAGGAGGGTGGGGGGGGAGTGTGTTTAACATCAAAATTTTAAAAATTTTCTCCCCCGGAAACTCTTCGGCAGGGTAGGGTGCAAAAATTTTTCGGGGCGCTCTCGGGACCGACGTTTTTCAAATTATATTTGCGTTTTTCGAATTATGGCGTTAACCTTTCAAAGGTTAATATTATCTTTAGTTGAATTTCTTTTTCAATTTTACAACTTCGATATTTTCGGTCGTAACATCATTTTGCCGTCATTATGCCGTCATTTCTCGTAAC
>SESF01023720.1_pt1 | contig 36142 bp, 27 predicted proteins | sample 3171521 | NCBI WGS metagenome assembly SESF01 (sample SAMN10866945, study PRJNA518727) | freshwater metagenome | biome: subpolar coniferous forest; feature: holomictic lake; material: water; isolation source: holomictic Lake 227, 6 m and 8 m depth | place: Canada: near Kenora, Ontario | collected...
GGCCATGAGTTGTTATGGAAGTAAGCTGATTCAGACTCCTAATATGGATCGGATTGCGAACGAAGGAATGCGGTTTGACAATTGCTATGTTTCTAATTCAATCTCTGGTCCTTCACGTGCTTGTATTTTGACAGGGAAAATGAGTCATATCAATGGATTTACGGATAACTCGAAAACCTTTGATGGCGATCAGATGACCTTTCCTAAATTGTTACATGAAAGTGGTTATCAAACTGCTATGATTGGTAAATGGCATCTTACTTCCAACCCGCAGGGATTCGATTTTTGGAGTGTCTTAATTGGTCAGGGTGAGTATTATAGTCCTGATTTTATAGAAAATGGTAAAGAAATCAGAGAAAGGGGATATGTTACTGATATTATTACCGATAAAGCCATCAATTTCTTGAAAAACAGAGATCCAAAAAAACCATTTGCGATGATTTATAATCATAAAGCACCGCATATGAACTGGATACCGGCACCACGACACATGGGAATTTTCAATAATACTATTTTCCCTGAACCGGATAATCTTTTTGATGATCATTCCGGCATGGGACGCGCTGCAAAAGAGCAATTGATGAATATCTCTAGCAATATGTGGGAGGACGAAGTACTTAAGATTGCCAATCCTGCGGATTTGGAAGGTAATTTCGAAATTAAAGGATACAATGAGAATAAGGCAGACTTTGCTCGAGCCAATAAAAGGGAAAATAGCTTAACTCAACTTCGTGCCGATTATAGTCGTATGAGTCCTGACGAAAAGGCAAAGTTTAACGAAGCTTATAAACAGCGGAACCAAGAATACCGAACCCGAAAGATGAGCGGAAAAGAACTCACATCGTGGAAGTATCAGCAATATATGCGCGATTATTTAGCTACTGTTTTAGCAGTTGATGAAAATATAGGAAGATTGATGAAATTTCTGGAAGATATTGGTGAACTTGATAATACCATTATTATTTATACTTCCGACCAGGGATTTTATCTGGGCGAACACGGTTGGTTTGATAAAAGGTTTATGTATGAAGAAAGCCAGCGAACACCTTTTTTAGTACGTTATCCGAAAGCAATTAAACCTCATGGAGTATGCAAAGCTTTGAGTATGAATATCGATATCGCACCCACTTTACTCGATTTTGCAGGTGAGAGAATACCTTCTGAAATTCAGGGACGTTCCTTAAAGCCGATACTCGAAAATGACGGAAAAGCACCAACGGATTGGCGTGAAGCTGTTTACTATCATTATTACGAATTTCCGGGTTGGCACAGCGTAAAACGACATTATGGAATCCGCACCAACCGTTATAAACTAATACATTTTTATAATGACATTGACGAGTGGGAACTTTACGATTTGAAAGGGGATGTGTCGGAGAAAAAGAACGTTTACAATGATCCACGCTACAAAGCTGTTAGGGAATATATGCTCGGGCTTTTAGAGAAAACCAGTAAAGAATATAAAGACGACGATCCGACGGAAATAGTTAAGAAGTTCTAAGGCGAAAATGATTTGAAGATTTGAAAATGAGATAATTTGAAGATTTAATGAAACATATTATATTTAACATATTTCTGATTTGGAGTTCAGTATTATTTTCACAAACTCAACAGGTTTCAGTTGATACGAAAATGACTGAACACCCACGTTTGTTGCTGCTCAAAGGGGCAGAAAAGGACTTGTTGAAAAATATAAACAAAGATCCGTATTGGCGCGAAATGCATACTTCAGTATTGGCTGAGGCCGACAAAATGCTGGACTTGCCATATAACGACCGAAAACTGATTGGCATAAGATTGCTGGATGTTTGCAGGGACAATTTACGTCGTATTTTTTTTCTGAGTTATGCGTACCGAATGACACGAGACCAAAAGTATTCAGACCGTGCAGAAGCCGAAATGCTTCATATAGCAGAGTTTCAGGACTGGAATCCACGCCATTTTTTGGATGTAGCGGAAATGACCCTGGCAATGGCTATCGGGTATGACTGGAATTACGATCGACTTTCCCCAAAATCGCGTAAAATTATCAGCGAATCAATTACTGAAAAAGGTTTAAAACCATCTATGGACAGCAGTCACAATTACTGGTTGAAAGAGATAAACAACTGGAATCAGGTTTGCAATACAGGTATTACGATGGGTGCTTTGGCGGTTTACGAAGAAAATCCGGCCATGTCAGTCGAATTGTTGAATCGTGCTATTCACTCACTGCCCAATGCCATGAAAGAATACGGACCTGATGGAGCTTATCCCGAAGGTGTTGGTTATTGGGGTTATGGAACAAGCTTTAACACCATTTTTTTGGATGCAATGGATAAGATTTATCATTCGGACTTTGGACTGACAAAAACACCCGGTTTTATGGCCACAGGATTGTTTTTACAACACATGATCACTCCTGCAATGAATCCATTCTGTTATTCGGATGCCGGACAAAAATGTTCATTTGAATCAACCGTATTCTGGTTTTATGCCAAAACTAAAAATCCGGCTTTACTCTATAATCAGAAAAAATTTTACGAAGCAGATATCAACAAAAAATACCTGCGTGAACGGCTTTTTCCTATAGCACTTTTGTGGGGAGCGGGCTGCGGTGCGTCACTTTCAAAAGTTATTGAACCAACAGATTTGATGTGGGTTACTCAAAGTCGCATTCCGGTGGCAGCCATGCGTAGCTCCTGGACAAATGAAAATGCGATCTATTTTGGATTTAAAGGTGGGTCAGCTTTGTCGGGTCATGCTCACATGGATGCAGGTTCATTCTTTTTCGAAGCTGATGGCGTTCGTTGGGGATTAGACCTGGGTATGCAAAAGTATGAGATGGTTGAAAAAGAAGGAGTTGATTTGTGGAATTTCAAGCAAAACAGTACACGCTGGGATGTGTACCGATACAATAACTTTGTTCATAACACCCTTACGTTGAATGACCAAAAACAACTGGTGAACGGAAGTGCTGATATTGCCACATTTTCCAAAGACCCTGAATTAATGTACGTAACTTCCAATCTAACGTCAGTTTATGGCAATGATGTGAAAGACGCTCGTAGGGCAGTTGCATTGGTTGAGAAATCATATGTGCTGATTGAAGATAAAATTTTAACCCTCGATCATCCGGTAAAGCTGCGTTGGAATATGACTACTGAAGCTACAAAAATGGAAAGAATTTCCGGTAACGTGATACTTTTGAGATTTGGAAAGAAGAAATTATTTATGAAAGTGGAAGGAGTGAATGAATTAATACCCTATTTCAAACCAGCTACAGCCTCCAAAGTCTATGAATCACCGAATCCGGGCATTTCGTTGATGGGTTTTGAAACAACGCTGCCCGAGAATAGTACGCAGCTAATCAGGGTTTTTCTGATGCCTGAGAAGGAAATAAATATTACTAAAACAAACAATATTTTAAACTGAAAATTCTATAATTCAACTGTATGAAAAATCAAAATGAAAAATTAAAGCTCTTTATTTTGTTAATTGCAATTGTGCTTTTTGGTACAGTAAATGCGCAACAAAAAGCTGAAATCACCGGTAAAGTTATTGATGAAACAAATCAGGGCATGCCGGGTGTAAATGTTACTGTAAAAGGAATCAAAACTGGAACAGTTACAAATTATGATGGAAACTATGTTATTAAAGTCGATAATCCGACAACAGCAACACTGGTTTTCTCATTTATTGGTATGAAAACCAAGGAAGAAAAGGTGGGTAATAAAAAAGTGATTAATACCTTACTCGAAACTTCGTCAAATGAGTTGAACGAAGTGGTAGCAGTTGGTTACAGCAACATGAAACGAAAAGACATTACCGGCTCTGTAGTTTCGGTTGATGCTGCCGAAATGGCTAAAGTTCCGTCTTCCGATGTTGCTCAGGCATTAGCCGGAAGGGTTTCGGGGGTAATGGTGAGCCAGGCGGAAGGAAGTCCGGATGCTGCAATTTCCATTCGGGTACGTGGTGGAATATCTATTACCGGAAATAATGATCCACTGTATATTATCGATGGTTTTCCAACTGAAAACGGCTTATCAAGTATCGATCCGGGAAGTATTGAGTCTATTGATATTCTGAAAGACGCTTCTGCGACGGCTATTTACGGTGCCCGTGGAGCTAATGGAGTAGTTGTTGTTACCACCAAATCAGGGACTCCTTCCAAAACAACCGTAAGTTATGAAGGCTATGTTGGAGCAAAACAATTGGCTAAGAATTTGCCGATTTTAAGTCCGTATGAATTTGTTATGATGGATTATGAACGTAGAGATTTTGCATCTCAGTCAGATCTACCTAATTTTATTAAAACCTATGGTCCTTATGCCGATATTAGTACTAATTATTCGAATCGTCCCGGCATCAACTGGCAGGATCAGGCATTTGGACAAACAGCTTATACCCAAAATCACCGAATAAGTATTGATGGTGGTGCAGGGAAATTGAAGTACAATCTATCGTATTCTTACAATGATGATCAGGGCCAAATGGTGGCAAGCGGTCGTTCTAAAAACAATGCCCGTATAAAAGTAGATCATCAGATTAGCGACAAATTTAGCGCTTCTGCTACGGTCAGTTATACAGAAAACAAGGTGTACGGACAGGGATCATCGGATGGAAATACCTATTTCAATCCTTTAAGTCAGGTAATTCAATATCGTCCTACCATAGGAATCACCGGAAATGACAAAGACTTACTCACGCTGAATATTGACCCGCTGTTGGATGCAGTTACCGGTAATGTGATGCAAAACCCGGTTATTTCTGCTACTTCCGAACAAAAGAACGTAGAACAACGAATTTTTCAATTAAATGCTGGGTTTACGTATAAGATTATGAGTGGTTTGACTTTTAAGAACAGCATTGGTATGTCATACAATGCTCAACGAAATTCAGATTTTTTCGGAGCTCAAAATATGACAGCCTTACGAAGCAGCATTCAGGGTTGGATAAAAAATGCTGATTCCCAAACTATTCAAACGGCCAATACACTGACTTATGACGGAAGTTTCAGGAAAAACAAATACAGTTTGATGGTTGGACAGGAATATGTAACTAGCTGGACACGCTATGTTCAGGCAAGTTCATACAATTTTCCGAATGATATTATCGGACTAAATGATATGTCGTTGGGTGCTACTCCAGGAATACCACAGTCCTATTTTAATGACGATAATAAATTACTTTCGTTTTTTGGTCGTGCATATTACAATTATGCCGAAAAATATATGCTCACAGTTACTTATCGTGCTGATGGTTCTTCGAAGTTTGCAAAAAAATGGGGGTATTTCCCATCGGCTTCATTTGCATGGCGTGCCAGCGAAGAGAAATTCATCAAAGAATTAGATATTTTCTCGGATTTAAAATTTCGGTTTGGGTATGGCGATGCCGGAAATAACCGCATCAATAATTATGGTTCATTGGCTCTGATGAGTTCTGTTACTGCACCGTTTGGCACAACCACTACAACCGGTTATGCACCCTATCAAATTCCGAATAAAAATCTGCAATGGGAAGCCAACGAAACTATGAATATAGGACTTGATTTGGGATTTTTTAATCAACGTTTAATTATTTCGCCGGAATTTTATATCAATCACAGCTCTCAATTGCTTTTGCAATCTACCCTTCCGGTTTCTTCGGGCTATACCACTATGATTCAGAATATTGGACAAACCGAAAACAAAGGATTTGATCTGACTATAACAAGTATTAATATTAAAACTAAAGATTTTCAGTGGGTCACTAATTTTAATATTTCCCATAATGAAAATAAAATTGTTGCCCTGTCAGGCGAACAATCTTTCCTTCAAGAGTCAGGATTTGGATTTGGACAAACCGATTATATCGTAAAAGTAGGTAACCCCATTGGTGAAATGTATGGCTATAAAATAAGCGGATTGTACCAGGTAAGTGATTTTGACTATAATGCTGGCACCAAAGTGTATACTTTGAAGTCAGGAATCGCTTATGACTCCAGAAAAATGCCACAGCCGGGATTCTGGAAATATCAGGACGTATCGGGAGCTTTTGATGCAAAAGGAAACCCTATTCCTGATGGAAAAATAACCGATGCCGACCGCACCGTGATTGGTCATGCTGCTCCAACATTTTATGGTGGGATGAACAATACTTTTACCTACAAAAACTTCGATTTAAGTGTATTCGTAAATTATAGTGTAGGGAACAATGTATTAAATGCCACAAAAATGTATAATTCGGTTACAGGAATAGCCAACCGAAATGCACTCGAAGTGGTCAATTCATCCAATCGCTGGATTACCATTGATGGCAACGGTGCCCGTATAACCGATCCTATTCAATTGAATGATTTAAATGCAAATAAAACCATAGCTTCCTACCTGAATATGGGAGGAAACGATACTTATATCACATCGTATGGTGTAGAAGATGGCTCATTTCTGAGAATTAATAATGTAACATTAGGATATTCACTCCCCAAAAAAATACTTTCCAAAGTCGGGATAACTAAGTGCAGAATTTATACAACAGCTAATAATCTATACACATTTACCAACTACTCAGGGTTCGACCCGGAAACAAGTACCCGAAATTCTACCGGTTTAACCCCGGGTGTGGACTGGGGTGCATATCCACGAAGCCGTACCATTACCGTTGGTATTAACCTGAATTTCTAATATACTTAAAAAAAAGAAAATCTTATGAAAACAAACTATAAAATCATATTACTGAGTCTTTTGTCCACATTATTCATGTCAGCCTGTTCAGATCTCCTGACAGAAACCCCTTCGTCTTATATTGCCAGTGCCAGTTTTTTTAGCAATACTACTAATGCTAATATGGCAATCGTTGGGATTTATGACGATTTGTCGAAGCTGAATCATTACGGTACCAGCGAAATGTATGTTCAAACATCGGACGATAATTATTATGTTTCCGGTACCGCAACAGATAATCAAAAACGTGATATTTCGCATTATATGGTCACTCCCGGGAACTTAAATCTGGGTTATATGTGGATGTATAAATATCAGGGCATGGATCGCGCCAGTCTTGCTATAGAAAATATTTACAAAATTCCGTACAAAACAAGTGCCGACTCGGCTTTATTAATGCAGTACGATGGTGAAGCCCACTTTCTACGGGCTTTGCTTAGTTATGATTTAGTACGGTATTGGGGCGATGTTCCATACAAAACCACTTCTTCGAATGCAATTGGCGATGCCTACAATGCGCGTGTCGACAGAGATACGATTTACAACCAAATTGTGGCTGATTTAAACATTGCCAAAAGCAAACTTCCCTGGGCAAAAGCAGGTAGCAGTCCCGAACGGGCAACACAAGGTGCTGCACGTGCTTTGCTGATGCGTGTATTATTATCCCGGGCAGGTTACAGTCTGAAAATGGATGGAACACTTACCCGACCTGATGATACAAAAAGAGCTGCTTATTTTAATGCCATTATTAACGAATATGCCGCATTTCAACAGAATGGATATCACAGTTTGTTCTCTAGCTATTATCAGTTTTTCAAAAACAATAGTGCAGGTATTTTAAATTCTCAGGAAAGTTTATTTGAAGTTGCATTCTTCACATCTACCGGTGATCAGGAAGATGCAGGCAACTGGGGTGCAGGAATAGGTCCGTTAACAGATATTGCATCTAAGTATGGCAGAGCCAATTCCTATTTCAGGGTGCTTCCAGAGTGGGATGAGTGGTACGAAACAACAGATATCCGGCGTGTTACCAATATTTGCAAATATTCTGTTACAGCGATCAGCGATTCAGTTGCTTCTACTAATAAATATGCGTATTACCCCGGCAAATGGCGACGTCAATGGATGCCTTATCCGCCCAAAGACCCTAATAACACAGACGTAAATTTTTGTTTACTCCGTTATGCCGATGTAATTCTTATGTATGCTGAAGCATTAAATGAAGTGGGACGTACTTCTGAGGCCATTGATGCTCTCAATATAGTTAGAGCCCGAAGTAAAGCAACAGTCTTAAGCTCTGATTTTTCGAATTATAGTACACTCTATCAACCAAAGAATAAAGTAAATAATGTGTTAACACCAAAATTACTTTCTTTTATTCCCGATGCAGACAATCAGGGTAAATTCCGAACTGCGCTGTATTGGGAACGATGTTTCGAACTGTGTTACGAAGGAACCCGCAAGTACGACTTAATCCGATGGGGAATTTTGTACGAAGCCATTCAAAATATGAAAACGACTTATGTAATCTCCAGTTATCCGGCACCAACTAATTTTGTAAAAGGGAAACATGAATTATTTCCTGTACCACAAAAAGAAATGGATGTAAACTTTAAACTAAATCATCTGAATAATCCGGGCTATAATTAATCTGCTAAAAGAATCAAGAGCCAAGAACCAAGACTATCCAGTAGATTAATGTTTTACAAATTAATATGTCAGATTGATTAATTCGTTGTAAATAATCTATAAATGATAAATCAACTCAAAAGTAAATCACTCTAAATCAAATCAACAATATGCGAAAATTCAGTAATTATTCTATTCTCACTTATATACTATTTATAGTCCTAAGTGTTAGTTCATGCACGAGTACTAATAGCCCGGTTCTGCTTAGCGGTACTGTTACCGATGTGGAAGGAAATGTGTATCATACGGTTAGTATTGGCACCCAAACCTGGATGGCTGAAAACCTGAAAACGACTAAATACAAAGACAGTACATTAATTCCGGACGTTACAAATAATAGTGAATGGTACACTTTAGCTAAAGGAGCTTACTGTAACGGAAATAACCCCCGGACTTATGGAAAACTGTATAACTGGTATGCCGTTAGCTCTGGTAAATTAGCCCCAGCGGGATGGCATGTAGCTACCGATGCCGACTGGACAAAACTTTCTAGCTGTTTGGGTGGCGAAGGTTTGGCTGGAGGAAAACTGAAGGAATCGGGTACTGCACATTGGATCACCCCTAATCTCAGTGCAACCAACGATTCCTTATTTTCAGCTCTTCCGGGTGGTGACCGTGATAGCACCTATCATAGTGCAGGTATCAGCGGTTATTGGTGGAGTGCTACCGAATATAATTCGGCTCAGGCATGGTTCAGGGTTATGAATCACGAAAGCACGGGATTGGGTAGGTTTCCTACCGGCAATAAGGTGTTTGGGTTTTCTGTACGGTGCGTGAAAGATTAAGCCAATTAGCGGATAAATTTATAACTGAAAATACTGCTTCCTTTCCGGAGCAGTATTCTTTTTATTTGGGATGGTTGACCTTTTAGTATCATAAGGCTAAAAATGGCTCTTTATAAGTTGATTTACTGTAATATTCAACATGATTGAAAGTTTTTTCAACAGCAGAGAAAGTTTTATTCTACGATTGAAATTAGTTTTGCATCGTAATTTAGAGATTGAACTCATAAAAAACAACAAAGTTATAATTATAAATTCACTACAATGAAAAAACTAATTACTTTCTTGCTTTGTACTGCACTTTTTGCAGTGACTGCTAATGGGACTACGTATTATGTAAACACTGGTCTGGCAACCGGTGCTAATGATGGTTCTAATTGGGATAATGCCTTTAGAACATTTGATGCAGTTATTGCTGCATCATTTACAAGTGATGCTACAGTAGATAATGTCTACATCAAAGGAGCAATTTCAAAATCAAACGCCTGGACAATGAGTATTGATAACTATTACGGTAGTTTTGAAGGTTGGGAATCTTCACCAACCCAACGTCCAATGAACGATAATGATGGGAACGGAATTATTGAACCCTGGGAGTTTAAATATCCAACTACTTTTACATCTACAAATAATACTACGGCTATTAATGGTTCTGCTGCCATATTGGATGGATTTACAATCACTCAAACAGGAGCTGTGAATGGTGCTACAGATGCTATGACTACTTTAATTTCACCCGTTGGACAAACTGTTCAGAATTGTGTTTTTTATGGTAGTAATCTATCTTATGGAGCCACAACTGCCTTTACAAACAATAACGGAGGTTGTTTGCTAAAGGTATTGGGTACATATAAAAATAATCTGATTGAAAAGAATAATGTATCAATTATATATGGATCAACAGATATAAAAATTGCTCCAATATTAGATGTGAACTGTCCTGCAACAGGATCCGCAAATCCAACTCCTTCAGTCATTATTAGTGGTAACGTTTTCAGGAATAATATTGTAACCATTTCAAATACTGCCGGAACCGCTGTTACCAACCTTAAAGGAATGATTATTAATATTACTGCCAACGATCCAGCTGCAACAGTTACTATTAGTGATTGTTTGGTTTATAACAACGAAGCAAATTATACTGGTGGAGGTAGTAATACCACGGCTGGTCGAGCAAGTATTGCCGGTAGTTTAAATTTTAGTACAAGTTATACATCTGACAGTTATGTAAATTGTTTGTTTGCTAATAATAAAATGACTAATATGCTATCTTGTATGCATGTAATGTATAATACCAAAGTTATACATAAAGTATATAACTGTGCATTTTGGAATAATCAAAATACCTTATCAGGTACTACTTCCTGGGTAGGGATAACAGGATCTTCTTCTTCGACAACTTCTACAACAGTGATTAGCAACACATACACAGATGAAGCGCTAGGGGGATCCTGGGGTACTGCTACTTTAACTAACAATCAAGCTAATCTTAGCAAATCAAATACAGGTTCAAATTCTCCATTGTTTAAAAGTCCTCCGCTAAATTCTGGTAATAATATAATTGGAGCTAACCAAACTTCGGGAAATGCCGATTGTACAGCTATTTCACAAGCAGACTGGAGAATTAATGTCACTTCAGGTACTTCCTATTTATACCAGAAAGGAGCAGCTACTGGTACTACCGGTATAACTACCGATAAAGCAGGTATATCCTATGTTGCAGCAACTCCATCAGTAGGGGCTTATGAAATTGTAACTTCTCAGGCTATCACATTTAGTCCTTTCAATCCAACTAAGACCTATGGAGATGCCACATTTACTTTGGCGGCTTCGGGTGGTGCTTCCGGTAATGCCGTAACCTTTTCAAGTTCAGACGCTACCGTGGCATCAGTTTCAGGATCAACAGTTACTATATTGAAACCGGGAACTTGTAATTTATTAGCTGATCAGGCTGCAGGGGGTTCTTTCACTGCTGCAAGTCAGGCAAGTCAGTCGTTAACAGTCAATACAAAATCCTTAACGGCTCTTTCATCACCAACAGCAAATAAAGTGTATGACGGAACTAATACTGCAACTATTTCAGGTACCTTTACAGGTAAAGTTGGTTCGGATGCAGTAACATTAACCGGTACATTCGCCGATGCCAATGTGGGTACAACCAAGGCTGTTACCGCCACTTCTACTTTAGGAGGTGCTCAGGCAGCTAATTACACTTATACCGGCACTGTGCCAACTGGATTGACTGCAAACATTACTGCTATTTCCCAAACCATAAATTCTCCGGGAACAACTATCGGTAATTCAGCTTTATTACCCGGTACTGATATTACTGTAAACAACGGAGCAGTACTTACAGTCGATAATAACCCAAGCACCACCGTTCATTCAATAACCATAAATGCAGGAGGAAAACTGACATTAACCGGAGCAGCACTTACAGTATGTACGTTAAACCTACTGAGTGATCCTACCCTCGGCACAGCTACATTTATTGATGCAAATACCAACGGCGGTTTAACAGTAACCGGCACAACTACCGTAAATCAATCCTTGCAAGCTGCCAGTGCGCAGAGAACCTGGTATATCACACCACCCGTTGCTTCTGCCACACCAACTCCTGCATTGAGCATCATAAAGTATTTTGATGAAACAGTGAATACCGGTACTGCAACAGATAACTGGGTTTCAACAACTTCAATGGTTGCCCAAAAAGGATATCAGGTTGTTCCTGTTGCCGGTAATGATATTTCATTCACAGGTACGTTGAACAATGGTGATCAAAACATTACACTTACAAGCAGAACCGGAACAGACAATTATGCCGGATTTAATTTAATCGGAAATCCCTATCCATCCTATCTTGATTGGAACTTAGTGACTTCTAATACTTCCAATGCTGCACTCATGCGTTCAACTACCATGTGGTACAGAACAAAATCATCCGGAGTATATAGTTTCTGGACAGTGAATGGTGATGGGGTGAGCGCACCCAACGGTGCAAGTTCCAAAATCCCACCTATGCAAGCATTTTGGGTAAGAGCCAATGCCGGCGGCGGAACGCTGGCTTTAACCAATGCCATGCGCTCACACGCTCCTGCCAGTGATTTATTATTAAAAGCACCTGCAGCGAAAAACACGGCCAGGACTCTGGTTCGCTTGCAAGTCAGCAATGGAACGAATTCCGACGAAGCTGTACTTTATGTCAGTGCTAATGCCTCCAATGGACAGGATACTTACGATGCCCCAAAAATGAGTAATGATAATGTTGCCATACCCGAAATTTACACAACGGTTGGTACTGAACAAATGGTTATTAATGCAATGAATACTCTTCCGTTGGATACACCCATTGGATTGGGATTTGTAGCCGGGAATGCCAGTTCATTTAGTCTTACTGCCAACCAAATCACTAATCTTCCTGCAGGAGTGAAGGTAATTTTGAAGGATAATGTAATCCTGACAGAAACAGATTTGACCGATGGTATTTCGACTTATCAATTTAGTCCGCTGCAAACAAGTTCCGACCGCTTTAGTGTTATTTTCCGTTCGGTAGGAGCTGTTACCAATGTTGAAGCACCTCTGGATAATAGCCTGATCGTTTACAGCAATGCCCCTCAACAATTAACAGTGATCTGTAATGATAAAATTAATGTTGGTTCAATATTATCGGTTTACAACGCGATCGGTCAAAAACTGCTGAGTCAACCATTGACAAGTACTAGTACACAAATTGCCGGGAAATTTACGTCCGGAGTTTATATGCTGAAAGTGAATAACACAACAAAGAAAGTTATTATCAATTAATAGGCACAAATAATAATTAACACTTAAATTGAAAGATATGAACACAATAATTGATAAACGTGACTATTCTCAGCCTGAAATCACGCGTGTGAAACTTGATAATGAAATCTCATTGGCTTTGGAGTCGAATCCGGCTGCCGGGCCTAATGAAGTTATGAATAAAGCTCCTGAACACTTTAATAATGATCCGTTTAAGGCGAATCAGGTCTAAAATGAATTTTTGTTTTCTTTCTTATTTTTTTAAGCTGAAAGGGATGTTTGATATAAAGTCAGGCATCCTTTTTTTTATTAGAATTGAAAGTATCCTCTAATACAGTTTTAGATTTCTGTTATTCAATATTGTTGAAGCAAATTTAGTTATTGGGGGGTCTCTAGAGGCATTAAATATAAGCTTTAATCCCGAAACGAATGTGATGCATGAAAAATCAGACTAACAATATCACTAGGTATATATCATATTAATCTGTTATACAGCATATTATCAATATAGCCATACTTTTTTAGGAGTAAAGACAATAGAGTTAGGATTAATGTCAATACATTGCACGGAGATAATCAATAAGAAAGCGATGAAAAAAAGTATTGTATGAGATTAAAAGTTAAGACACAAAAAAGCCTACAAATGTATGTAAATACGCATGTAGGCTTTTTAATTGATTGATTTTCAGGTAATTAAAAATCTAAAAGTGACCGCAGCAGGATTCAAACCTGCAACCCCCACATCCGTAGTGTGGTACTCTATTCAGTTGAGCTATGCAGCCAGTCTTTTTATTAAGAGAGTGCAAAGATACGGCTATTTTTCATTTCTGCAAAGCAAATTTTGAAAAAAGTCTCCAAAATAGCATAATATCATATTGTCTTATTGCTTACTGTTTGCCGCTTACTGTTGTTTGTCAGGCAATTACAAAATCGAGTTGCTTCTTGTCCAGGTTGGCTTTGGCTACTTTAACGGTAATTTCGTCACCCAACTGGTATTTTTTATGGAATCGTCGTCCAACCAGACAATAGTTTTTATCGTCAAAGGTATAATAGTCGTCATCCAAATCGCGGATTGGGATCATTCCTTCACACTTATTCTCAATTAGTTCGACGTAAATTCCCCATTCGGTAACACCCGAAATTACTCCATCGAAAACCTGACCAAGTCGTTCTGACATAAATTCCACCTGTTTGTATTTTATGGAAGCCCGTTCGGCATTGGAAGCCAATTGTTCCATATCCGAACTGTGCTGGCAGTATTCCTCATATTCTGAGGCGTTGACGCTACGCCCCCCATCCGCATATTTTTCAAGGAGTCGATGCACCATCATATCCGGATAACGGCGGATTGGTGAAGTGAAGTGCGTGTAATAATCGAATGCCAGTCCATAGTGACCTAAATTAGCCGTGGAATAAATGGCCTTTGCCATCGAACGAATGGCAAGCGTTTCAATCAAATTTTGCTCTTTTTTACCCTGTACTTCGTCCAATAAATGATTGATAGAACCTGATATAGCAGTTTGTTTTCCGCTGGTTTTTAGTGTATACCCAAAGCGTTTGATGAATGCAGCAAAATTATTCAGTTTGTCAGGATTTGGCACATCGTGAATTCGATATACAAATGTCTTAACCGGCTGACCTTTTCCGGGCTTACCGATATGCGTGGCAACGGTTTTATTGGCCAGCAACATAAATTCCTCAATCATTTTATTGGCATCTTTCTGTTCTTTGAAAAACACAGAAACAGGTTTCCCTTTCTCATCGATTTCAAATCGAACTTCAACCCGATCAAAGGCAATTGCACCACTTTCAAATCGTCTCTGACGAAGAATCTTAGCGAGTCGGTCCATTGTCAGAATTTCCTCTTTATATTCTCCTTCACCGCTTTCAATAATTGCCTGTGCTTCTTCGTATGTAAAGCGACGGTCGCTGCGTGTAACGGTTTTGGCTATCTCGTAATGCTGAATCTCAGCGTTATCGTTCATTTGAAAAATAACCGAATAAGTCAGTTTATCTTCGTTAGGCCGGAGCGAGCAAATTCCGTTGGATAAATGTTCGGGCAGCATAGGGATGGTTCTGTCAACCAAATAAACCGAAGTGGCACGTTCACGACCTTCCTCATCAATAATGCTGTCGGGGCGAACGTAATGTGTCACATCGGCAATATGAACGCCTACTTCCCATAGTCCGTTGGCTAATTTGCGTAACGAGAGGGCATCGTCAAAATCCTTGGCATCCCGAGGATCGACTGTAAAAGTGGTGACGCCACGCATATCAATACGTTTAGCCACTTCTTCAGGGGTAATGCCGGCATCAATTTTATCAGCAGCGGCTTCCACTTCAACCGGATATTTGTAAGGTAAGCCAAATTCGGCCAAAATGGCGTGCATTTCAGTATTATTATCGCCTTTATCACCCAACACATCAATCACTTCACCAATCGGATTTTTAGCGTTCGGTTCCCAACCGAGCAATTTCACGATTACTTTTTGTCCATTTTTGCCTCCGTTCAGCTTGTTTTTTGGAATAAAAATATCGTTGGTCATAATGCGGTTATCCAGCATTAGGAAGGCATAATTTTCCGACACATCCAATATGCCAACAAAAGTATCTTTTGCCCGTTTGGTGATTTCCACCACTTCGCCTTCGGGTTGTTGACCCTTTCGGTGAGCATACAGAAACACTTTTACACGGTCGTTGAGCAGTGCATGATTGGTTTTACGTTCAGGAATAAAGACCGCTTCGCCTCCATCGTCGGGAATCAGGTAGGTTTTCACACCCTGACGATCGATTACACCTTCGATATAACCACCCCGCGAATTGACTTTAAACTTACCGCGCGAAATCTCCACCAAGAAATCTTCATCCAGCAATTCGTATAACAATTGATTGATAAATATGCGCTGAGATTCGGATTTGATTTCCAACAGCGTTGATATTTGCTTGTAATTGTAGGTTTTCTCGGTATTCTCGTTGAATACATTAATTATATTCCGTACCAGTTCCTTTTTATTCATTTTGGTACTTGCACCTGATTTGTTCCGTTTTTTGGCCATGGTAGAGCAGTTGAAGGTATTGTAGTTACTGGTCGAAGCTGTCACGACAAAGATAGTGAGTAGATGTCAATTTTTTGCAAGAAAAGAGAGAAATAATTGAATACTCAGTTTCTAACAGGAAATGAGACAAATTGACTGTAAGTTTCTCAAAATTATTTGACTTTAAGCAAAATAAAATAATCCGAAAACTAAAATAAATGCTAACTTTCGATTTATAACTAATTCGGGATATTGTATGATTATTTCACTTATAAATGATTCAAAATACTAGATATTAGTTCTTAAAATGTGGTTTTAATTACAATTCTCATTTTTGTTTTAAAGCTAAATACCAACTATATAGAATAAATATACAAGCATTTTTATAATTTTTATTCAAAACATGTTCCAGTTTGAAATTAATCTCTTATTTTTACGCCGAAATCAACCGAATTTGAATGATTTCATTCCAGAAATTGATTAAGTATAGCGCTTTTTATATTTATAGAAATATGAAACGAGCATGATTAGGGGTATTCACCAAAGAAAGTAATAATCTGACATGCGAGTTCTATAAGACCATTAAAAAAAACAAAATCACATGAAAATTGGAATCCCAAAAGAAATTAAAAATAACGAAAGTCGGGTTGCCGTAACTCCCGGAGGAGCAAGAACCTTAACGCAACATGGGCACGAAGTATTTGTTGAAACACATGCCGGTGATAATAGCGGCTTTAATGATGACCAATACCTAAAAGCTGGAGCAAAGATTTTATCAACATCAGCCGAAGTTTTTGGAATTGCCGAAATGATAATGAAAGTAAAAGAACCCATAAAGAGCGAATATAAGCTCATTCGACCTGGTCAATTGGTTTTCACCTATTTTCATTTTGCTTCAGAAAAAGAACTAACCATGGCCATGATGGAAAGTGGTGCAATTTGCCTTGCTTACGAAACCGTAGAAAAAGAAGATCACACGTTGCCACTATTAATTCCCATGTCGGAAGTGGCCGGACGTATGTCTATTCAGGAAGGTGCAAAGTATCTCGAAAAGCCCAAAGGAGGAAAAGGAATTTTGCTGGGTGGTGTTCCGGGAGTGAAACCAGCCAATGTTCTTGTATTGGGTGGCGGTGTTGTTGGAACACAAGCCGCTTTAATGGCTGCCGGTTTAGGTGCTCATGTTACCATAGCCGATATTTCGTTAGCAAGGTTACGCTATCTCAGTGAAATTATGCCGGCCAATGTAGATACTTTAATGTCGTCAACTCATAATATTGAAGAAATGCTTCCATTCACCGATTTAGTAATTGGTGCAGTATTAATACCCGGGGCAAAAGCACCTCATCTGATAACACGTGATATGCTTAAACTTATGCAGCCCGGTTCAGTATTGGTTGATGTGGCAATCGATCAGGGAGGTTGCTTTGAAACTTCTCATGCCACAACACACACTGATCCTGTATACGAAGTGGATGGGATATTGCATTATTGTGTTGCTAACATTCCCGGTGCAGTACCATTTACGTCAACGCTGGCACTTACTAATGCAACCCTACCCTATGCTCTTAAGCTGGCAAATGAAGGTTGGGAAAAAGCCTGTAACCTTCACGAAGATTTACGTAAAGGTCTGAATATCGTACAGGGTAAAATTGTCTTTAAAGCTGTTGCCGATACCTTTGGTTTATAATTGCATTTATTTTTAAAAAGCTCTTGCCGAATACAGTGGCAAGAGCTTTTTTTTTGAATTTATGATTCAAAATAGCTTAATTTATATGTTTTAGAGCATGAATTGAAAAATAATTGAGAAATGTCTTGGAAATGGCCAAATTTATTATTATTTTTGGTCGACCAACTTGTAAGGGTTGAAATAATGTTATTCCTTCGAATAATATTTCAAAAATCAATTTTAATTCTTAAATATACAGATTTTCATATTATCTTTGCAGAAAGTACTTTAAACCACTATATTTAGCATGGTTTGTATGGAAATTTGACCAGTTAACGAACATTTTTACTTTAATACAATGGCTGAAACTTTTACAGGACTGAAGGAACAAAGTTTGGAAAGTCCTACCGACAGAGTAATTTCTAAAGTTAAGGATCTTATTAATTCAGGGATACTTAAACCAGGCGATAAACTTCCTGCAGAACGAAAATTAGCGTTAGAATTTGGATTTGGAAGAACTCAGGTGCGTGAGGCATTACATAAACTTGAATTCTATGGCATAATCAAAACACTTCCTCAAAGTGGTTCAATAATAAATGGGCTCGATATTAACACATTGGATGGCTTAATTTCAGATGTGTTAAATCTTCAGAGTTATGATTTTTTCTCTTTAGTTGAAACCCGTGTTTTGCTCGAAACGAATGCTATCAGGCTCTGTGCTGAGCGCTGGAATGATCAGGATATGAAAAACCTGGTAAGAGCTCATGCAAATTATTTACGCGATTTTGATACTGCTGACCGAATTGGCAGCGACTTTGCTTTTCATCGTACTATTGCCGAATCAAGTCACAATCCTGTTTTTAAAGCAATGTTGATGATTGTAATTCCTGATATTATGACAATTTATCAACGTGACCGGATTTGTGCTCCAAACCCCGATGTAACGAATGAACATCAAGGTATGATGGACGCCATCAAAAGGCGTGACGGTGAAGAAGCTGCTAGAATCATGGCACAACATTTAAAAGGGGTGCTTGATTTCGCAAAATTAAAGCTTGAACAAGAAAACAATTAAAATCAAGTTGAAAATTATAAGGTTTGGGGAGGCTTTTAGCTTCCCTTTTCTTTTATAAATTAGTTGCAAATTAGAGCTTTTCAAACACAAATTTAAAATTAAATTCAGGAGATTAGTATATTTTATCATTATACAAAATATCGGTTTAAAATTTATTGACTACTTTTGACATCCGATTTCTTCGAATCGATAAAAACAAAATCAGAAAATTACAAATATGACTATTCATCCCAAATTGAAGCCGGTTGTTTATGCCATTATTGTATTCGTTGTTTTTATGGCATTGTCGGTAGCGCTAAAGCTTATTACTCACCGCAATTCGATTGATGATATTTACTTTGGGATTCTTTCAAAAAAAGACTTGATGATTGGCCTGGGTATTGCCGTTTTCCTTACTTTCACACACGAGCAAAAGAAAAAGCTCCATTGATTTTTAGATTTAAAATGAACGATATTATTGAGTATATAATCCAATTTTTATTGGGAGATTCCGTCCCACAAAAGATTATTTCAAAGGTTGGGTATACTTCCAATCCGAAAGAATTTCGGAAATACAAACTTGTCATTTCACCGTCTTCATTTTTTTCAGATGAAATTTACGGAACAGAGGCATCTATGCCACAACTACCTTTACAAATATGGGAGGAAGTTCCGATTTTGTTTGGCAGTCCAATCGTAGAAGAAGTAAGTAAAACAAGAATAATAAATGCGGATTTAATTGCCGGAACTTACTTTTTGATAAGTCGCTACGAAGAAATGGTTCATCGAAATGTCCGCGATGTACATGGACGTTTTCCCGGTAAAGAATCATTACCTTACCGAGCCGGATTTATTGATTCACCATTAGTTGATGAATATGGTAAAATACTTCGGAATCACCTCCGTGAAGTTGGCTTTGTAGTACCCGAACCAGCCGAAAATATCCGCAAGATTTTTCTGACTCACGATGTGGATCAATTATCTCACTTTCGTAGTCTGAGAGGTTTTATGGGCGGTTTCCTCCGTGGAATTCAACGTCCTAAAGAAGGTGCTAAAGCAATTAAAAGCTATTTTGGAGGCTTAAAAAATGATCCTTGGTACACTTTACCATGGTTGTTTAAACTGGATAATTCGGTACGTCAGGCCCTGGGAAATGATCGTTGTGAACCGGTTGTGTTTATAAAAATTGATGGCGGAACGCGCAAAGAAGATAAACCGAATATTACCCATCACTTACAAGATTTTCAGTCGCTAATCACACTTTGCAAAAAGAAAAATATTACTTTCGGTTTACATCTAAGTTACGAAGCCGGTATACATCCCGAGCGCATTCCGGACGAAAAGAAACAGTTGGAAAAAGTTGCAAGAAAGAAAACCGTATATAACCGACATCATTTCCTCGATTCGCGTGAACCGGAAGATATGCAGGCTTTAATCGACGTTGGAATTACCGACGATTTTACGATGGGTTATGCCGACATGGCGGGATTCCGCCTCGGAACCTGTCGCCCCGTAAAATGGATTAATCCTAACACAAAGCAACTTACGACACTTACGCTGCATCCATTAGTCATTATGGATGGAAGTTTAAGTGAAAAACGTTACATGAACCTGAATGCTCACGAAGCCTATGAGTATTGTATCAGACTGATAAATCAGGTTAAAAACTGGAATGGTGAACTCGTTTTATTATGGCACAATACTATGGTGGAAGATTCACCAAAACTGTACCATCGTAATTTGTATAAAGATATAATCAGCTATCTCAAAACAATGTAACTTTTCTCAACTACGAACATAGCAAAAGAGGATGCAAAAAACGGCTATTGTGTGCGTATCGAACGATCTGAGCACCGACCAACGGGTTCATAAAACCTGTACAACGCTTCAGAAATGCGGTTATTGGGTGATTGAAACCGGGCGACTTTTGCCTGACAGTCTTCCCTTGGAACGCTCCTACTTTACACTTCGCCGGAAACTCTGGTTTAGCCGGGGTCCACAATTTTATGCCGAACTCAACATTCGTTTGTTCTTATATTTAATGACAGCTCGCGTTGATTTGATTTTTGCGAATGATCTCGACACACTTCCTGCTGCATTTTTTGCTGCTGCACTTCGAAATAAACGACTAATTTACGACACGCATGAATATTATACAGAAGTGCCCGAATTAGTCAGACGCCCACGCACTCAGGCTATCTGGAAAACAATTGAAGACTATCTGTTTCCAAAACTGACTGATATACTTACTGTAAATAGCTCGATTGCGAAATTATATGCCGATAAATATCACAAAACAGTTCATATCAGTCGGAATATTCCGTCTACTTTTGCTCCAGAGCGACTGAAAACCAGGAAAGAACTGGAATTGCCTGAAAACAAGCATATTCTGATTCTACAGGGAACAGGAATAAACATTGATCGTGGAGCTGAAGAAGCTTGTCTGGCCATGCAATTTCTAGACGATTGTGTTTTACTGATTGTCGGGAGTGGTGATGCGCTGCCTACCCTTCGAAAATTAGTTCAGTCAACTAATTTACAGGAAAAAGTGATTTTTAAACCCAAAATGCCTTTCGCTGAACTTCGACAATACAGCATGAACAGCGATTTGGGCTTGGCAATAGATAAAGATACCAACCTGAATTACCATTTTTCGCTACCGAATAAATTGTTTGATTTTATTCATTCCGGCATTCCCACACTTTCTTCCGGATTACCAGAATTAAAACAAATCATAGATCAGTATGACATTGGATATTACATTCAAAATCATGAACCTAAGCATATTGCCGAAATCGTCAAAGGTATTTTTGCCGATGAGGTCAGATACAAAATAGTGAAGCAAAATACAGCGAAATCAAAAGTTGATCTTTGTTGGGAAAACGAAGAAAAAGTTCTGATAGGAATAATAAACAATTGATTTTCAATTCAAAAAAAATGAGTAAGCAGTTGCATGTAATTTCGTTTGACATTCCTTATCCTGCCAATTATGGCGGGGCCATCGACGTATATTACAAGCTGAAAGCACTGCATGAAAATGGGATTGAAATTATACTTCACTGCTTCGAATACAGGGGAAATCATGCACCGGAACTGGAAAAAATCTGCTCGAAAGTATATTATTATAAGCGAAACACCTCTGTTTTATCGCATCTTAGTGTTCTTCCTTACACGGTTTATAGCCGAAAAAAAAATAAGCTTCTCGAAAATCTTTTAAAAGACAATTATCCGATTTTGTTTGAAGGCTTGATGTCCTGTTATTATTTGAACCACCCCGGTCTGGCAAACCGGATAAAATTGTTTCGCGAAGCAAATATCGAACAGGATTATTACAAAGGGTTAGCGAAATCAACTGACAGTTTTATTAAAAAAATATATTATTCGCTGGAGTCTTTGAGATTCAAAGCATTTGAGAAAAATTTGGAATCTGCCGATGTATTAGTAGCTATATCTCAGTCTGATAGAGATCAGCTTAAATCAAGATTACCTCATAAACGTGTTGAGTTTATTCCTGGTTTTCACGGCAATAATAGCATTGTAGCCTTACCGGGTCAGTCTGATTTTCTGCTCTATCACGCCAATCTTTCAGTCCCTGAAAATGAACTTGCAGCCATTTACCTTTGCGAGAAGGTTTTTAGCAAACTCAGTTATAAAAGCATAGTGGCTGGCTTAAAACCAACAAAAAGGTTGGAGAAAATTATTGCAAATTATCCGAATATTGAATTAATTGCAAACCCCGTCGAAGCGGAAATGGCAGCATTAATTCGGAATGCGCAAGTTCATGTGTTGGTCACTTTTCAGGGAACTGGTCTGAAATTAAAACTGCTCAATACTCTTTTTGCAGGCCGACATGTTTTAGTCAATCAATTAATGCTGGAAGGAAGCGGACTTGATAAACTATGCCATATTGCCAACCAGAGTGAAGAGCAAATTGAGATATGCAATAAGCTAATGCTGATTCCTTTCAATCAAACGGATATAATCGAGCGGGAAAAGATTTTATTTCCTCAATTTTCAAATAAAGTGCAGGCAAAACGGTTAAGTGAACTGTTTTAAGGGAAAAAAATGACAAGTTGTCAGCCCGTCGAACAAATTTAGCAATACAAAACCGTTCTAGCTGTCAAAACTGACAGAAAAAAGCTTTGGCACAAAATTCGCAAATCAAAAATCAATGTTTATAACTTTCAAACTTTATAAACTTTCAAACTTTACAAACGAATAATATATTAATTTAAAACTGAAAAATATGAACATTAAACCATTAGCTGACCGCGTGTTGGTGAAACCGGCACCGGCAGAAGAAAAAACGATTAGTGGAATCATTATTCCAGATTCAGCAAAAGAGAAACCGCTAAAAGGCGAAGTATTGGCCGTGGGTAACGGAACAAAAGACGAAGTTATGGTAGTTGCAGTTGGTAACAACGTGCTTTATGGCAAATATGCCGGAACAGAATTGGAATGGGAAGGTGAAAAATACCTGATTATGCGCCAATCTGATATTTTGGCAATTATTTAAAAAAGGCTGCCCCCTAACCCCCTCTAGGGGGAATCAGAGTGCGGAAATCTCAAAATAAATTAAATTATAATAATTTACTCTATAAAACACGCTATCCCCGGCGTATTCCCCCTAGAGGGGGTTAGGGGGCAAACTTATGAGCAAAGAAATTTTATTCAATATTGAAGCCCGTGATCAACTCAAAAAAGGAGTTGATGTATTAGCAAATGCTGTAAAAGTAACACTTGGACCAAAAGGTCGCAATGTAATTATCGAAAAGAAATTCGGTGCACCCCATATTACCAAAGATGGTGTTACAGTAGCTAAAGAAATGGAACTGGAAGATGCATTCCAAAATTTGGGAGCACAATTAGTAAAAGAAGTTGCTTCGAAAACCAGTGATGATGCAGGTGATGGAACAACTACCGCAACGGTGTTGGCACAATCCATTGTTGGTGTGGGAATGAAAAATGTGGCTGCCGGTGCAAATCCAATGGATTTGAAACGCGGGATTGACAAAGCTGTTGCTGAAGTGGTAAAAAGCATTGCTGCTCAGGCTAAAACGGTTGGAGATGACTACGACAAAATTGAACAGGTTGCTTCCATCTCGGCCAATAACGATGCTGTAATCGGTAAGCTTATTGCAGATGCAATGCGTCAGGTTTCGAAAGACGGTGTAATTACTATCGAAGAAGCCAAAGGAACTGATACTACCATTGAAGTGGTTGAAGGTATGCAATTCGACCGCGGTTATATTTCGGCTTATTTCGTTACCAATACGGAGAAAATGGAAGTGGAAATGGAAAAACCATATATCCTGATTCACGATAAAAAAATATCAAACCTCAAAGAATTACTTCCGGTATTGGAACCAGCTGTTCAGTCAGGACGACCATTGTTGATTATCGCCGAAGATGTTGACAGTGAAGCGTTGACCACTTTAGTAGTGAACCGCTTGCGTGCCAATCTGAAAATCTGTGCTGTAAAAGCTCCGGGTTTTGGCGACCGTCGTAAGGAAATGTTGGAAGACATTGCTATCCTGACTGGTGGTATTGTAATTTCGGAAGAAAAAGGAATTAAATTGGAACAAGCTACATTGGAAATGCTTGGAACTGCCGAAAAGGTAACTGTTAACAAAGACAATACTGTGATTGTAAACGGTGCAGGTTCAAAAGAATCAATTGCTAGTCGTGTAGGTCAAATCAAAGCTCAGATAGCTTCTACAACTTCAGATTACGATCGTGAAAAACTACAGGAACGTCTGGCTAAATTATCGGGTGGAGTTGCTGTACTTTATGTGGGTGCTGCTTCTGAAATAGAGATGAAAGAAAAGAAAGATCGCGTAGAAGATGCTTTGAGTGCAACCCGTGCTGCTATCGAAGAAGGAATTGTTCCCGGTGGTGGTGTGGCGTATATCCGTGCTATCGACTCGTTGAGCAAAATTAAAGCTGACAACGATGACGAACAAACCGGAATAGAAATTATTAAACGCGCCATTGAAGAACCGCTTCGCCAAATCGTTGCCAATGCAGGTAAAGAAGGAGCAGTAGTTGTTCAGAAAGTACGCGAAGGCAAAGATGACTTTGGTTACAATGCTCGTACCGATAAATATGAGAATTTCTATGCTGCCGGTGTGGTTGATCCCGCTAAAGTTTGCCGTGTAGCCCTTGAAAATGCCGCTTCAATTGCCGGAATGTTCCTGACTACCGAATGTGTAATCACCGAAAAGAAAGAAGATGCTCCTGCTCCACAAATGCCTATAGGCGGCGGAATGGGTGGAATGATGTAGACCAATTGACAGTTGATAGTTGACAGTTTATAATGAAATTTTTAACTGTCAATTAAACATTGTCAACTGTAAAAAGAACTATCTTCCCGCAGGCGCAACCCTGTGGATTCTATATATAAGTGAAAAACCTTGCAACTTTCGGGTTGCAAGGTTTTTATATTTCATAGGAATAATGTTATGCCAACAGATTTTGTTCCGCCTCCTTTACTTTCTGGAAAGTAAACTGACTTAAAATATCATCTTTGTAAATACAGATTTCGTCGTTACACAAATTTCCAATACTGCCCTCGTGGGTATGATTGACTGTTTTATTGGGTTTAAAGTTTCCTGCCTCGATTTCCAAACCAACTTGCTTATAAGCATCACGGAATGGTACTCCCGAAAGTGTCAAACGGTTTACTTCTTCCACGCTGAAAAGATAATCATAACGGGAATCACTCAGGATTTCGGTATTCACTTTCAGCTGAGCCATCATCATTGCAGTTATTTCAAGGCAATCAATCAATTCAGCAAAAGCAGGAACAAACACTTCTTTAATAATCTGTAAGTCACGAAAATAACCCGAAGGCAAATTGTTTGTTATCAGCATTATTTGTTGTGGAATCGATTGCAATTTGTTGCATTTGGCACGCGTAAGTTCAAATACATCCGGGTTTTTTTTGTGTGGCATTATGCTCGAACCGGTCGTAAATTCGTCTGGCAAACGGATAAATGCGAAATTCTGAGAACTAAACAGACACGCATCAAAAGCCAGTTTAGCAACTGTTGCAGCCACACTTGCCAGTGCATTTGCCACGGTACGTTCCATTTTTCCACGTCCCATTTGAGCGTACACCACATTGTAATTCATGGAATCAAAACCTAACAAATCAGTTGTCATTTGGCGATTAAGCGGAAACGAAGAACCATACCCGGCAGCAGAGCCCAGGGGATTTCGATTGGTAATTTTCCAGGCCGAAAGCAAAAGCTGTAAATCGTCGGCTAAACTTTCGGCATAGGCTCCAAACCACAATCCAAACGACGATGGCATAGCCACCTGCAAATGAGTGTAACCCGGAAGCAAAACATCTTTGTATTTATTGCTTTGGGAAATCAGCACGTCGAATAAATGATTAACCGAAGAAACTGTTCTTTCAATTTCGGCACGGGCAAAAAGCTTTAAATCAACTAACACCTGATCGTTTCGGGAACGTCCGCTGTGAATTTTCTTTCCTATATCGCCCAGTTTGGCGGTGAGAAGCATTTCTACCTGTGAATGTACATCTTCGACCCCTTCCTCAATCACAAATTCTCCTTTATCAGCTAACAGAAAGATGTTTTTTAGTTCTCTAAGAAGCAAAGTCAGTTCGTCGGTTTGAAGCAAACCCACGGATTCCAACATACGAATATGAGCCATCGAGCCGAGAACATCGTACTTAGCCAGAAAAACATCCATTTCACGATCGCGACCAATGGTAAATGCCTCAATTTTAGCATTCACCTCTGTACTTTTTTCCCAGAGTTTTGCCATAATATTCTAATTTATCGGAGTGGATAAGGTATTCGCGAGCAATTCCGCTATTGAGTTTAGCCCTTCCTGCAACTTTTTGTCAACCATCAGTTTAATCATCATGGGCAGATCGGCTTTCAGTGTAAGTTTCAAACGGGTCTCATTTTCGGCAACAGCTTTCAATTGAATCCAGACATTTATTTCTACCGGAGCATTTTCCGAAACCATTTTGATGGTTTTAAATGGTTCACGCTCCACTATTCGGAAACCCATTTTTCCAAATCCTTCCACCGCAAAACTGCAACTGTCGGTATCAAACTCTAAATCTTTTGCTTTGTCTTTCAGGGAGGGATTATCCTGCAATTTTTGCAGGTTCTTCAAATCACTCAGAATAGCAAAAACCACTTCTTCGTTCGAAGAAATGGCCTTAATATCGCTTTCGTATGTTGTCATATTTTAGATTTACGATTTATTAATTTACAATTTACAAATGTATGGCTAAAACTCTCAGTTTTAATCCATTTTAATGAACGAAATAAACTCATGTTAGTTCAATCGTAAATTGTAAATCTTTCAAGTATCAATTTATTCGGCTTTCCAAATCGCCGGGTTTTTGCGCCATTCCTGAAGGGTTTTGATATCATCGGCAGTGATATATTTTGTTGCCAGTGCTTCAGCCAGAACGCCATCATAGTTGCAAAGTGTAGTCAGTTTCACTTTGGCTGCTTTGAACTTTTGTTCAGCCACCGGAAATCCGTAGGTGAAAATTGCCAACATTCCCAATACTTCTGAACCGTCATTTCGAATAGCTTCTACTGCTTTGAGGCTACTTCCACCGGTAGAAATAAGATCTTCAATCACCACCACTTTTTGCTTTGGACGTAAATCGCCTTCAATCATATTTTCCAATCCATGATCTTTTGGGGTCGGGCGGATATACACAAATGGTAAGCCCAAGGCATCGGCTACCAAAGCTCCCTGAGCAATAGCACCGGTTGCGACACCTGCAATTACTTCTACATCGGGATACATTTCAAGAATTAGTCGTGCCAGTTCAACTTTTATAAATGTTCGGAGTTGAGGATATGAAAGCGTTTTACGGTTATCGCAATATATGGGTGAATTCCATCCCGATGCCCATATAAATGGATTATTGGGTTGCAATTTTACAGCCTTTATTTTCAGTAGTTTTTCAGCTACACTTTTTTCTAATGATTTCATTTTGAGATATTTTAATGTTTAACTAACAACCAAATCCAATCTATTTAATTATTTTGCAAAAGTACGCAAACAAGTTGAGAATCGAAACAGTATTAGGTATAATCTAAAACATTTTTTAAACAATTCGTATGTATATGTCATGCAATCGGTATTTCAGTATAATTATACCCTTTTTAGCTGTTTATATTCAAAATAACGGAGAGAGGAAAGCATCTTCAATATGTTCAATCAGAAAATCCTGACCATGCGGAACAACAGACATGACATCGAAACGGGTTTCACCCTGCCAATCAAACTGAAATATGTATTCGTGAGTAGCATTGATGATATTTCTTATTTTTCGCTTGGTAATGGCCTCGGCAGGATGTTCAAAGGTTTCGGTAGAGCGGGTTTTAACTTCAACAACAATCAACAAACCCTCTTTTTCGGCCACAATGTCGAGCTCCAATTTACCAGCTGCACCCGAAGGTGTAGAATTATGCCAGTTGGTATGGCGAATGCTATATCCTTTTTCACGAAGATAGGCCTGAGCCCGTTCTTCGCCCAAATTACCTAATTCATTATGTTCTGCCATTTTTTTTAATGATTTAGGGTTAATGATTTAGGGTTAATGATTAATTCATTGATTTTAATGGCAAAAATACAGTTTTTTGTTATAATGTCGTTAAAATCGCTAAGATAATATTATTTTTGTGCGAAATAAAAAATCGTATGGCAAAAAAGAATTCAATTCCGGCTTCACAACGGAATTCACTACGCATTCACAGACAGGTTTTCACCCTTAACGATGAAGAAAATAAGGTGCTGAACCGTTACATTGTCAAGTACAGGATACAAAACAAATCAAAGTTTATACGGGAAGCCGTTATGCTTAATATTCTCCGAAAAATGGAAGAGGATCATCCTACACTGTTTGATTAGACCTCCAATCTGCTAAAAAGGCTTTAAGAATTATTTTTAAGAATTAAATTTATGGAATACATATTAGCAATTTTCGCGTTGGCAGTTGGTTTTTTATCGGCCTGGATAATTTTGTCCCGCAGACAGAGTAATTTACAAAAGTCGCTGGAAATCAACGAAAAAAACCTGACTGATACATTGAATGAATCCAACACAAACCTTCGGGTGGCTGAAGAAAAACTGAAAAATAAGGTAGAAGAGATGGATCGTATCCAGCTGGAACAGGCACAACAACAGGAACTTGCTAACAATCGTGGCATGGAAGTTGCATCGCTGAAAACCGTCAACGAAAATCTGGCAGAAAAACTCGAAAATCAGAAAAGCGAAATTGAAAATCTTCAAAAACGCTTAACTACTGAGTTTGAGAATATCGCTACCAAGATTTTAAAGGAACGTTCGGAGGAATTTTCTGTTTCAAATCATAAAAATCTGAGCGAAATACTCAACCCCTTGAAAGAACGGATTTTAAATTTTGAGAAAAAGGTAGACGAAACATACGATAAAGAATTACGCGATAAAATAAGCTTACGGGAAGAAGTCCGGAAACTGACAGAACTCAATACCCGGGTGAGCGAAGAAGCCAATAACCTGACAAAAGCCCTGAAAGGCGATGTGAAAAAGCAGGGAAACTGGGGCGAAGTAATTCTGGAACGTGTGTTGGAACGGTCGGGATTGACAAGGGGTCAGGAATACGAGCGTGAAGAAGTAGTTGAAGGGAATGATGCGAATGTGCAACGACCCGATGTGATTATCCATTTACCGGATAATAAACATATTATTATCGATTCAAAAGTTTCGTTGGTGGCTTATGAACGACTCATGTCGGCTGATACCGACGAACAAAGAGTGTCATACCTGAAAGATCATGTCAACTCCTTGCGAAGTCATGTGAAACTGCTGAGTGAAAAAAATTATCAGAATGCACAAAATCTGAATACACCGGACTTTGTGTTGATGTTTTTGCCCATTGAAGCTTCGTTTTCAGTAGCAGTTCAGGGCGACAGTGATATTTTTGCTTATGCCTGGGAGCGCAAAATTGTGATTGTAAGCCCAACCACTTTATTGGCTACGCTGCGAACCATTTCTTCGATTTGGAAACAGGAAAACCAAACAAAAAATGCACAGGAAATTGCCCGGCTGAGCGGGGCATTATACGACAAATTTATCGGTTTTGCCGAAGATATGGCAAAGATCAAAGCCAATATCGACCGTACTTCAACCGCATACGACGATGCCATGAAAAAAATGAAAGACGGTAGCGGAAACATCATCCGAACCGCCGAGAAAATAAAAGAACTGGGCGCAAAAACAGGAAACAAATCGCTACCTGCCGGTTTTGAAAATTCCTGATAAATATTGATTTCTTTATTCGTTTGAAAAGTTATTATTCCCATTAAATATGAAGTTGAAGGTATTTAGTTTAGTTTTATTTTTATTATTTAATTATCAGCTGAGGGCTGCTGAGTTGGGCTCACTTCCTGCTTACGAAAATAAATCCGCGTCAACCGGCCTCAATATCGACAGTTTGGTTCAGAACGCGTTAAGCGATACAGCATCTAAACCTACAGAAAAAAAGGCTCAAACGAAAGTCATTACGATTTCAAAATCTGAATTGGAAGAACTTAGCACCAGAGGCCTTGTAAAAACAAGTAGCCTCGCTCCTACCATAAACACTAAAATCAGTTCAACCGACTCAATTAGTTTGCAAAAAACAGAACCGGAAAAAATTGACTCAATACTTCTATTAGCCAATCCATTCTTTATCGAATTAGTTTATAACGGATTGAGCAATACAGAAAGACCAACTGCAAAAACCGACCTGAAGGCATTATTTTATGGGAGAAAAGTTCAACTTGTTTCAAATCAACCGAGCGATAAACAAACATCCCTTGATGAAATAATTGCACAATTGCGCAATGAAGCCCGTGACCAGATTACCCGAAATGCGGCGAATCTTTATATTATGAGCTTTGATCAATTGCCCGATCCAACTGGTAACAGCACACGGTTTATTGCAAGAAAACCGATTACGAATGTTGAATTTGAGAATGAAGATGAAGTTCCGATACGAACCAGAAAACTTGTGGTAAAGAATCCCCAACTCGGACCCTGGCAATATAAAGTCAATTCACTGGCACAATTTTCCGAAAGTGTAATTTCCGCTAATTGGTATCAGGGTGGTAACTCCAATCTTGCCGTGTTAGGTATTTTAAACGGTCAGCTAAGCTACGATGATAAGAAAAATATTCAATGGGATAATTCTGCTGAGTGGCGAATGGGATTTGTATCGATAACCGACCAAACCAATAATAAATTCTATGTGGTTACGAATGACGACGTACTAAAAATCAACAGCAAACTGGGGATAAAAGCAGGTGGAAATTTCTTTTATAGTGGTTCAGTCGATTGTTCCACTCAATTTTTCAATGCCTATAAAGGGATTGATTTTATCAACACGAAAGGCTCGTTTCTTACACCTATCCGTTTGAGTATTAATGGCGGGCTTGATTACAAGTACAAAAAAATATGGTCTTTATTGGTTTCTCCGATTTCCTATAAATTCATTTATTTAAATAATCCCCTGGTTGATCCAAATCTATTTGGGATTAAAACCGGCGAAAATAAACTGAGCGAAATCGGTAGTTCGTTGAAAGTGATTTATTCAAATCAAGTTACACCTAATATACAACTGGATTCCAAATTCTTGTTCTATACCAACTATCAAAAGGTCGAAATCGATTGGGAAATTGTGGCTAATATGACTATCAACCGCTTTTTATCCACCCGTATTTCATTCAATCCCCGTTACGATAACACGATAATCGAGAAAGATGGCTCGGTGGCAAAACTACAGTTTAAACAATTCCTGAGTGTGGGATTTTCCCACAAATTCTTATAAATCATTTTCGAAAAGGTTTTTCCACTCATTGAATTTCTGAACTTCCAACGCTCCATAACGTCCCAGATATTCCCGGATTCTTTCAATCGAATGAGTTTTGTGTAACTGCGTTTTTGAATAAAACTTATCAGCATAACAAATAACCTGCTCTTCCATGCTCACCGGGAGCATATCGCGCTGAGGCAAAGGCAGATTACTTCGTTGAATCATTTCAAGCGAAAGGCCTACACCGGTATGCCGTTCACAAACCAACGCATGTTTTGGCAGATTTTCAGCTCGCAACAAATCGGCACCTAAATAACCATGTTGAATGTATTGATGCGGTCCATGACAATAAATACGGGGAGCATCGCACTGAAAAATGCCAATATCGTGCAGCATGGCTGCTTCGGCAAGGAATTGCGTATCAAGTCCGAACCCGGGATGACGTTCCGCAATTTGTAAGGCTTTGTCTCTCACCTGCTCACTGTGAACAACCAACACCTGATAAATCTCTGTTCCCTGCGGATAGTATTTCCGGATAATCTGATATGGATCAAAAACTAATTCACAATTCATAATTCACAATGCTTAATTGCTCGAAACAACAACTACTAACAAATAACAAGCAAATTTACAACATTTATGAGTGAAAATTCTTTTCTTTGCAAAGAAAATCTTTAAGAATCCAATATTATGCATTGTCCATTAACCATTGACCATTAACTACTGCTCTTCATGAATTATATATTAACTGATTGTAGCTGGCCGGGACAAGACGAACTAATGCTCCGATACCACAATGAAGAATGGGGCGTAGCACTTCATGATGACCGAAAATTATTTGAGTTTATGGTGCTGGATGCCTTTCAGGCAGGGCTTACCTGGAAAATAATACTTCACAAGCGGGAAAATTTTCGCCGTGCTTTTGATAATTTCGAACCGGAGAAAGTGGCATTGTACAACGAAGACAAAATACAGGAACTTATGCAGGACCCTTCCATAGTTCGTAATCAGGCCAAAATCCGGACAACCGTAAGCAATGCTCAGGCTTTTTTACGCGTTCAAGCCGAGTTCGGAACATTCGACCGCTATATCTGGCAATTTACGGGTTACAACACCCTTCTGAATCATCCTACTTCCAATGCCGGAATTCCGGCCAAATCAGCCGAATCGGATGCCATGAGCAAGGATTTAATTAGGCGTGGTTTTAAGTTTGTTGGTTCTACCATCTGCTATGCTTTTATGCAGGCTGCAGGCATGGTGAACGACCATTTGGAAGGATGTCTTTATAAATAAGTTTATAGTAGGCAGTTTATAGTAGGCAGAAAAAAAATCTTAATTCAGTTCATTGATGGCGTTGAAAATCCCATGCATGTAAGGCTTCGAATATTAGCGCATTTCGGAATAGCAAATCCTTGTATTGGTTATTTGCTCCATCTCTGGAAGTTATGAATAATATCGGGCTAACTTTCACCAGGCTTGTTTCCTCGTTAACTGATTATCGTCATCTTTACACCTAAACCAATTCTGCTTTCCAATTTCACAGTTTTATCCTGATTGAGGTATTTCCGTAGTCGTGTTATCGTGTTATTCAACGAACCATCTTTCAATTTAGCATTATTCTCATTCCACACTGACTTAATAATATCTTCTCTTGAAAGATATTTATCGGTATTCTTACACAATAAAGCCAATACCGCCGACTCGTAATTATTCAACCGAATTTTATCAAATTCGTAAATCAACGACTGCTCATCGGGTAAAAAGCGGAAATGACCTATGGATATAGGTTCAACTTTTTTTCTCGTCTTTTCATTCAAGTCCAACAGATTAGCTAATCTCATCTCTACTTCCATCAGCTTGTATGGCTTACGTACATAATCTGAATTTCCGATGCTTAGCCCTGTTTTAAAATCAATATTTTCGTCGCGCGAGGTGGTAAATAAAATAGGCGTATTGTTTTCTAAACGAATTAATTTGGCTATTTCAAAGCCATCCAATACTCCGTTTAGCATCACGTCTAATATAACAATATCCGGTTTAAATTCCTGAAATTTTTCCAGTGCTTTTTTATCGTTGGTCAGATACTCTACCAGATAATCCTGCATTTCTAATGCTCCGGCTAGTGTAGTACCCAGATTTACATCGTCTTCAACAAGTAAAATTCTTTTCATTTCTTATTTTATTTAGTCGCTTCGCTCCTGATATTTACTCACTTCGTTCGAGATATTACAGCGAAGCTAATAACGCCCGAAGGGCAAATATCACACGCAGTGTAAATATCGCCGAAGGCTAATAACAGCGAAGCTTTATTCCGGCAACAACACACTAAACCTTGTTCCTTCGCCCGATTGGCTTTCTACTGCTACCTCACCACGGTGTTTTTCCACAATGGTTTTTACATAGTTTAATCCTATGCCGAAACCGTTTATTTTCGTATTTTCAGTATGTGCCCGGTTGTATTTATCAAATATCATGGGCAGTTTTTCTTCAGGGATACCGTATCCATTGTCTTTTATGGATACTACAATCCATCGATCGGATTTACTGACATTAATAACAATCAAAACTTCATTGCCTGAATATTTGATGGCATTATCAATCAGATTAGCAAAACACTGGCTCAGCAAATTAGCATCAGCTCTAACCGAAACATCCGATGATTCATAAACTGTTTGTATTTCTACCTTCTTTACCGGATAACTCACAAATTTAGCCCTTAACTCTTCGAAAAGCTCATTGAGATTGACGGGTTCTTTATTAAGTGTAAGCAAACCTTCTTCTATTTTGGTCAATGCCATTATCATGTTTATGGTATTATTCAGTTCGGCAGTAGCATTTATGGAGTGATTTACCAACAACTCGTGTTTGGATTTATCTTCACTAAAAGCCGGGAGCGAAAGGCAATCCAGATTAAACGACAAGCTGGCTACGGGACGCTTTAACTCATGCGCTATGGTACTCAAAAAGTCATTCTTAAATGCAACCAATTGCTTTTGTTTAGCTAATATACGCTGTAAGTACCCGAAAGCAAGAAAACAGATAATGGAGAATATCAGAGATGCGAACAGCATTAATCCCATACGTTTTATAATTAGTCCAAACGGATTAATTAAAACCAATTGAAGTGATTTCTTATTTTCAAAATCTGTACGAAGATTCTGAGATGAAAGAGAAAAAACAGAAGAGTTATTCCCTTTTTTTGATTGTTCAATAACCTTTGATGTTATAGGATTTACTAATTTAATCTGATAGTCAGCATGAATACCCCTTGATATAAGTATACCGCCAACTATACTATCCAGTTTTTTTATATTAATAGGTATTTTTTTACTTGTATATTCATTTATAGCTATATTAATTAAACTCATATAATCATCCTTATTTATGTTCATTTTGTCAACATTGTAGGATGCCAAAACTTTTTCATTAGATCTTACACTTGCTGGAGGCCTTATAGTATCGATTGAGTTCTTATGGTTACTGGATATTTTACTGTGTTTATAAGTTCTTATATTAAGTTCTTTTTTGAAAGCCTCTTGAATTATTGCATCGGATTCCCGAACAAGACCTGCACGGGTAGTTTGATAATAATCATATACTAAAAATGTCTGTGTTCCCAAAATCAGTAAAAGACTAATAGCAGCAATGTAGGTAATTTGCTTTGGTGTGATTGACTTCATTTTTCGGTTCTGTTTATATTTTAAAACACTCAATTTTGAATCTGTATTGTTTAGCCCCAACAGCATCTAACAAGCTTCTAACAAAGTTCTAAAATGTTTCTGTAAACCCCAGTAAGCATAGGCTTTATGCAATGCCAAAAATACTAATAAAGCTTTAGATTACAACCATTATCTGCTAAAAATAAAATTTATTAGGATTTTTTTTTACATTTATTCACACCTTATTAATGATTATTATCTGAAATATTAGAAGCTTGTTAGAAAATTGGTAGAAGCTTGGTATAAAGTGTGAAAAAATATTGCTATAATATTGCAGCATCATTAAACTCAAAAAAAACAAGTATGAAAAGAGTAAAAAAAAATGCTGCAAATTTTAAAAAATTAGAGCGTAAATCCATGCAAAAGATTAACGGAGGTGGTTACATTGAAGTAATAATCAATGGAGAAAAAAAATTGATTTGGTATCCTGAATAAAATGGTAGTCAAATTAAGCGGTACGGTCAATATTAATTCATCGATCGTAAAGTGAACTTATAGCATGATAGTAAAGACCAAATTACTTATACTCCATTTGCATCATCGACCGTACTGCTTAAATTTAAAATTCTAATTAATTACGATTTATAAAACATATAAACTTCAAAAAATAACAAGTATGAAAACAAAAATCTTTTTTACAGCTATTTGCCTGATGGCAATTATTTTTGAAAGCAATGCACAACTAAAAGTGTATTCTGATGGTACTGTGGAAACACAAAATCTAACAAGATTAAAAAGTAAAATCGGACGACTAACTGATGGAGTTGACATTGTAAATGACAATTCAGGGTTATCTAATGGTTCGGATTTAATATGGGGCTATTATGGGGCTAATCAATCAAATAATCCAGGTATATTAACCATGCAATCTGCTGATGGAGCTTATTTTTCAA
>SESF01003334.1_pt1 | contig 36059 bp, 28 predicted proteins | sample 3171521 | NCBI WGS metagenome assembly SESF01 (sample SAMN10866945, study PRJNA518727) | freshwater metagenome | biome: subpolar coniferous forest; feature: holomictic lake; material: water; isolation source: holomictic Lake 227, 6 m and 8 m depth | place: Canada: near Kenora, Ontario | collected...
AAAATTTAAGGGTTGTTAACATTATTATGACGGATATTAACAGTCAAATTGATGTGTTTTTCGTAAAAATCTGGATATCAACAATTTGAATTTATTTTTGTTAGTAAAATATGTTGATTTTCTGATGATTACCTCTCTGGTCGCCTTATCTTTGAAGCGGTAAATCAATATTCTTGAAGTTCAAAGAAGATGGCATCGGTGTTAGTGATCTACTCAAACTGATCCCCGAGGAACTTTTGCTCGATTTAGCTGCTGAAACGAAAGTTGATTATCAAGTCAAAAAGCTTTATGGCCGTAACGTTTTCAACTTATTGCTCTATGGCCTGCTTGATGGTGAACGGGTTGGTTTAAGGTCCTTGCAGGACTTCTACAACTCAAGAAAGTTTAAAGCCTTATTCAAGATGCCAGGTACGACCAAGTCTGCCAAGTTCAATTCTCTTTCAGCAAGACTGGCAACAATGAATGTTAGTTTTTTCGAGCAGGCTTATGAATCGATCTATGAGCAATGCAGTCATTTATACGATGAACCTTTACTTTCTCTTAAGTATAAGATAACCCGAGTTGATTCAACGATGGTCTGTCAAACAGCAAACAAGCTGGAACAAGGCATTAATGTTGGCCGCAAGAAAGATGGCAAAAAACAGATCAAGTATACGATCAGTCTGACCAACATGTTTCCTAGTAGTGTTGAGGTTTTTACTCAGCAAAGTTTCATTAGTGAGAATTTGACGATACCCAAAGCGATCCTAAAGGTACTTGACAAAAGTCAAGACAACGTATTTGTTTTTGACCGGGGTGTTTCAACTCGCGACACATTCTGCGATTTGGATCAAAAGGATTGTTCATTTGTTACCAGATTACATGTAGGAGCCAGGCATGTCGCTGTAATGGACTTGACTCTCCCCGCGAAACTTGTCGTGAGAAACTTAACTGTCCTGAAAGATCAGTGTGTTTACCTATATAAAACCGGGCCAAATGTGGTTGAACATCCTTTTCGCTTAATTCAAACTCAAAACGAAAAAGGCACACCCTATTGGTTTTTGTCCAATAGATTCGACCTGACTTGTGAAGAGATCATCCTGATATATAAAAAACGGTGGGACATTGAAGTCTTCTTCCGGTTTATCAAGCAAGAGCTAAATTTCTCCCACTTCATAAGCGTAAATGTAAATGGAATCAAAATACTCTTGTACATGACCCTGATCCTTGCCATGCTAATCCTGATCTATAAACGCATCAACGGATTTGGCTACAAAACCGCCAAAAGGCGATTTGCAATGGAACTGGGCGATATCATTGATGATCTGATGATCGAACGCAGCGGAGGTGATCCAAATACGGCTTTTTGGTAAAGGAAAGTTCGTAACCCTAATTTTCAAAATGTCAAAGAACGATGTATGGTATTAATAAAATATGTTTCTTAAAGGTTTTGAACACTCATAATTCGTAACTCGTAATTCGTAACTTGTAAATCAATCGATTCTTTTCCCATCCAATGCATACTTCACCACCGCTTTCTTTTTCCAACGACCCGTCAGGAAGTAAATGAACGAAAGCAGGGCGCCAAAGAACCAGCCTGCCGGTATGGACCAGTATACTCCGTAAATTCCGATCGATGGGTAGGATGAGAGGAAATATGCAACAGGGATCCTGATCAGCCAGAGAGCGAAGAGTGTGATGAACATGGGGATCAGTGTGTCGCCCGCACCCCTCAATACCCCGTTGAAAATGAACATGGTTGAAAAGAGCACGTAAAACGAGCCTATGACAACCAGGTATCCCCTGCCAAGCTCGATGACCATCGGATCGTTGGTAAACAGGCGCATAAGGAATTTGCCGAAGATCACGGTGACGAATGAGACTGCAAGGGATATCATGGCGGTCATCACAAATGTGGCTCTCAACCCGCTTATTATCCTTTCTGGCTTATTGGCTCCGAGGTTCTGTCCGACGAAAGTGCTTAGCGCCATTGAAAAGCTCATGGCGGGCATGGCAGCGAAGTTGTCGATACGGCCTGCGGCGCTGTATGCTGCATTGGCATCAACCCCGAATTTATTCACAATGCCATATAATGCAACCATCCCCACGGCAACGAAAGTCTGCTGAAGCCCGGTTGGAAAGCCGATTTTGATCCCCTTCCAGAAAATCTCAGTATCAAACCTGAGTTCTGCAAATGAAAAGTTGAGTATTTTATCATAACGGTTCAGGTAGATAATCAGTGCGATAAATGCGGTACCTTCTGAAATGACCGTTGCAACTGCAACGCTCCATACACCCCAGCCGAGCACAGGTACGAAAATGATATCGAGAATGATATTGAGGATTACCGATCCTATGAGAAAATAAAGAGGAGTTTTGGAATCCCCCAGCCCGCGAAGAATCGCACTTGTACCGTTAAAACCGAAAAGAAAGATCAGTCCGGCCATGAAAATGTCAAGGAAAATCTTTGCCTGCGGTATGATTGCTTCATCCATGCCGATCAGGCGGAAGATCCATTCGGAAAGCATAATGCCGATGACGCTCATCAGCAGGGACGCAAAGAAAATAAATATATATAATGTATTGATGGCTTTTTTCACCCTTACCAGGTCCTTCGCACCGAAATACTGGGACACGATAATCGTAAAACCCATGGTGATGCCGATAAAGAATGCGATAAGCAAAAATGTTATCGGCATTGACGTCCCAACTGCAGCAAGAGCTTCTTTTCCGATGAACTTGCCCACGATCATGCTGTCGATCAGGTTGTAAAATTGCTGGAACACATTGCCCAGAAGCATCGGAATGGCAAATTTCCAAATGAGCCTGCCTTCATTTCCGGTGCTGAAATCTTTCAAGGGGAGCTTGGTTAGGGGGATGCAAAGGTAGACAGAATATCCCGATTATTTGTACCTTTGCGCTGCAACAGTTCGTTCTGTCGCTGCGGCAACGCAGAGGAAAGTCGGGACAATACAGAGCGCCATGCTTCCTAACGGGAAGGGGCCGGGTAATACCGGCTACGGCAAGTGCCACAGAAAAAAACCGCCGGAAGGTAAGGGTGAAAATGCGAGGTAAGAGCTCGCGTTCGCGACAGGCGACTGCCGCGGAGGGTAAACCCCATGAGTTGAAAGGCCATGTATACCGGCTGCCAAGGACTGCTCGTCCGATGCCGGGGGGTAGGCCGCTAAAGCCGGAGTGCGAACTCCGGCTCAGATAAATGACAGGAGCCGGCTTGCCGGAACAGAATCCCGCTTACAGAACTGTTGCTTATTTTTTATGCGGATGATATTCTGAGTGTATGAAGATCGTTACTGTTATTGGCGCAAGGCCGCAATTCATCAAGGCTGCAGCTGTTTCCAGGGTTCTCAGGTCAACTCCGGGATTGCAGGAAATACTTGTACATACAGGCCAGCACTATGACAAGAATATGAGCGATATCTTTTTCAGGCAGCTTTCGATTCCTGAACCGGATGTCAACCTGGAGGTGGGCTCGGGAAGCCATGCACGCCAGACAGGTTGGATGCTGCAGGGAATAGAGGATGTACTGTTGAAAGAAAAACCTGATTTTACCCTGGTATACGGCGATACCAACTCCACTGTCGCCGGCTCACTTGCTTCGGTAAAGCTGCATATCCCTGTAGCCCATGTTGAAGCCGGGCTCAGGAGTTTCAACCGTATCATGCCCGAAGAGATCAACCGTATCGTTACGGACCGAATTTCGGATATTCTTTTTGCACCGACTCTTACTGCCATCAACAACCTCAGGAATGAAGGACTTGAAAAACAGACTGTGTTCAGCGGGGATGTGATGTATGATTCGGTGCTGTTTTATAAAGACCTGGTGACCGGCAGCGGAGAGAGATATAAAACACCCACACTCCCTTCTTCATACCTGCTTGCTACAATTCACCGGGCCGAAAATACCGACAATCCCGACAACCTCAGGAATATTTTCACAGCACTTTCCAGGGCAGGACTGCCAGTCGTGCTCCCGATTCATCCCCGCACAGCCCGCCTGCTTAAAACCTTAGTCATCATTCCTTCAAATGTAATGATCATTGAACCAGTTGGCTATCTCGAAATGCTTTACCTCACCATGAATTCCCGAAAAGTCCTTACCGATTCGGGCGGACTTCAGAAAGAAGCGTATTTTCTCGGCCGGCAGTGTATAACTATGCGTACCGAAACGGAGTGGGTGGAAACACTCCACGATAACTGGAACATTGTGACCGGCCCCGATCCTGAAAAGATCCTCATGGCTGTAAAGTCAGATCTGCCTTCCGCCCCACAGAGACAGGATTTCGGTACAGGGAAATCCGCAGAAACCATCGCTGAAACGTTGCTGAACCTCGCTTGACAAATTACGAATTACGAGTGACGAGTGACGAGTGATTTTAAAAATTCGTAATTCGTAATTCGTCACTCGTAACTTGTTAATAAATGGTTGATTTTATTGATGTTTTCATGCGATTTTTATCGCCGGATTTTTGTATCTTTGTGTAGTGTTTAATTTTAATGTAAGTAATTGATTATGACTGATATAGAAAAAGAAGCAGCGAGCCAGAATTATACTGCAGAGAACATCACTGTTTTGGAGGGTCTTGAGGCGGTTCGCAAACGTCCTGCCATGTACATTGGCGATGTGAATATACGCGGGCTTCACCACCTGGTATACGAAGTTGTTGACAACTCAATTGACGAGGCCCTGGCCGGGTATTGCAACAGGATTGATGTATTGATTCATCCTGATAATTCGATTACAGTCACTGATAACGGTCGTGGTATTCCAACCGACTTCCATGAAAAGGAACAGAAATCAGCACTCGAGGTCGTTATGACTGTGCTGCATGCGGGTGGCAAGTTCGATAAGGATAGTTATAAAGTTTCAGGAGGTTTGCACGGTGTTGGCGTATCGGTGGTAAACGCGCTCTCGTCAAGGCTTAAAGTCACCATCCACAGGAACGGCAAGATATTTGAACAGGAATATGCTTATGGGAAACCTCTTTACGAGGTAAAAGTCGTTGGAGAAACAGAACGTAATGGTACAGTTGTTAATTTTTTACCGGATTCTTCAATCTTCATTACAAGCAGGTACGATTATGCAATTCTTGCTTCACGCTTAAGGGAACTGGCCTATCTCAACAAGGGGATAACGCTGACGATTCACGACGAACGTGAAAAGGATGATTCGGGCAATCATCTCGAAGATGTGTTTTTCTCCAGCGCCGGTCTTACCGACTTCATCAATTATCTCGACGCCAACCGCGAAAAGCTGATCCCTGAGCCCATTTCGATGGAAGGGGAGCGTTCGGGCATTCCCATCGAGATCGCAATGCAGTACAACACTTCTTTTGCCGAGAACATTCATTCCTACGTTAACAATATCAACACCCACGAAGGCGGCACCCATCTTTCAGGCTTCAGGAGGGCGCTTACGCGTACCCTTAAATCATATGCAGACAAGACTGGCATGCTGGCCAAACTGAAATTCGATATCAACGGGGATGACTTCCGCGAAGGACTGACTTGTATCATTTCTGTAAAAGTGCAGGAGCCCCAGTTCGAAGGCCAGACAAAGACCAAACTGGGGAACAACGAGGTCATGGGGGTTGTTGACCAGCTTGCAAGCGAACTTCTCTCTTATTACCTTGAAGAACACCCAAAAGAAGCCAGGACGATCGTAAACAAGGTGATCCTTGCTGCTACAGCCAGGCATGCAGCCCGCAAAGCCCGTGAGCTGGTCCAGAGGAAAGGTGTTCTGGGAGGCGCCGGCTTGCCCGGGAAACTGGCCGATTGTTCTGAGAACGACCCCGCCCAGTGTGAGATCTATCTGGTTGAGGGAGATTCTGCCGGCGGTACCGCAAAACAGGGACGCGACAGGAAGTTCCAGGCCATTCTTCCGCTCAGGGGTAAGATCCTGAACGTAGAGAAAGCTATGGCATATAAGATTTTCGACAGCGAGGAAATCAAGAACATGTTCACTGCCCTGGGTGTCACAATAGGCACTGAAGAAGACAGTAAGGCACTAAATCTTGAAAAACTCCGTTATCATAAAATAATAATTATGACGGATGCCGATGTCGACGGAAGCCATATCGCTACCCTAATCCTGACCTTCTTCTTCAGATACATGAAAGAACTGATCGAAAACGGATATGTCTACATTGCAACTCCTCCCCTTTACCTGATAAAAAAAGGGACTAAGCAGGAGTATTGCTGGACGGAAGAAGAACGAATAAGGATTATTGCTGAATACTCAGGAAACGGGAAGGAATCGGGCGTACATCTTCAGAGGTACAAAGGTCTGGGAGAAATGAATGCCGAACAGCTCTGGTCTACAACAATGGATCCACAGTTCAGGACCCTCAGACAGGTGACCATCGAAAACGGTACCGAAGCTGACAGGATCTTCTCCATGCTGATGGGAGACGATGTTCCCCCAAGAAGGGAGTTCATCGAGAAAAATGCCAAGTATGCCAATATTGATGCGTAGCATACCGATTTTTTTTGTGCTTTAAATAACCTATAGGTAGTTTTACCTGAATCTAACCTTGCTTATATGGCTTCCCGGAGGTATTTACTCATTTTCGCCGGCATTCTTATTGTCGCTATCATTGTTTACATGATCTTCCCCAAAGGGAATAAAGGTGAACAGATCATTGCCAAAGTTAAAAAAGGGAACTTCCCTATTGAAGTTTCAGTGACAGGGGAGCTGATCGCTAAAAGCTCCGAAAAGATCTTTGGCCCGCAATCCCTGAGGCAGATCGGGGTATGGCAGGTCAAGATACAGGATATAATCCCCGATGGTAGTGTTGTGGATTCAGGGCAATACGTCGCCTCCCTCGACCGTACCGAGATCTCGAACAAGATCAAGGATGAGGAGACAAATACCGAGAAACTTGAATCCCAGCTCACCAAAACCAAGCTTGATACTTCCCTTGAGCTCAGGAACGCAAGGGATGAGCTCATCAACCTTCATTTTGCCCTCGAAGAAAAAAAGATAACACTCGACCAGTCTAAATATGAGCCCCCTGCCACCATCCGCCAGGTCGAGATAGAACTCGATAAAGCCACCAGGGCCCTCGACCAGGCCGAAAAGAATTATAAGCTCAGGTATGAAAAGGCAGTTGCCAACATGCAGGAAGTAAACGCTTCTTACAACCAGGCTAAGAGAAAACTTGAGAATATGCAACAGGGACTCAAGGAATTTACTGTCAAGGCACCCAAAGCCGGAATGGTCATTTATAAGAGGAACTGGGACGGAAGCAAGCTTGGCGTAGGTGGAATGATCAACGCCTGGGATAATGTTGTTGCCGAACTCCCGAACCTTAAGGAAATGATGTCAAAGACCTTCGTAAATGAGATCGATATAAGCAAGGTGAAAGTCGGGCAGATGGTGAAAATCGGTATCGATGCGTTCCCCGAGAAAAAATTCACCGGAAAGGTCATTGAAGTTGCAAACATAGGAGAGCAGCTGCAAAACAGTAATGCCAAGGTGTATGAAGTCAGGATCATCGTCAATGAATTTGACTCCATCCTCAGGCCTGCCATGACAACCAAGAACACCATCGAGACCAGTATCATCGACAGTGTCCTGTTTACCCCTATCGAGTCGATCTTCAATACCGACAGTGTTACCTTCGTTTATAAAAAAGACGGTGGCTCGATTGTCAGACAGCAGGTCGTCGTAGGTGAAAGTAATGAAAATGAGATCATCATCAGGGAAGGCCTGAAAGAGAATGATGAAATCATGCTTGTACCACCCGATAAAGCCGATAAAATCAAAATGGCTTTTCTCGATAAAAAGGTTCTCGACAAATACAAGCCCAAGGCAAATCCAAAAGCCACCCCCAAGACAGATACGACAAAAAAGGCCATGGCTAAAGGCGCTGCCCCGGTCATTATAAAGAAATAACAGGAAATCGTGTTCGAACGCTATCAGTACATCTTCAACATAGCTCTTGAAGCGGTTTTTCTGAACAAATTCCGCTCAATGCTTACCGCACTCGGCATCATCTTCGGTGTTGCTGCTGTGATCGCCATGATGGCGATTGGAAACGGGGCCCAGAAGGAGATCCTCGACCAGATGAAACTGGTTGGGGTCAATAACATTATCATCACACCAATTATTGAGAAAAAAGGAGGTTCATCCTCCCAAAGCAGCAGCCAGAGCAGTTCCCAGAATTCTCAGAATGAGAAGAACAAGGGCAAATTCTCACCTGGACTGTCACTTAAAGATGCCATAAGTATCAGGGATGTTATCCCTACCGTTCAGAAGGTTAGTCCGGTTGTGATTTACGATGTTGACGTGATCAGGGATGCAGTAAGGTATTCAACGAAAATCAGTGGAGTAACCCCTGATTTTTTTGAGCTCTTCAACATTGACCTTCAGCAGGGTGAAATGTTTAATGTTGAACAACTCAGGGAAGGAAAAGCTGTATGCATCATCGGTTCAACCATTCAGTCAAAGTTCTTTCCTACCGGATCAGCTATTGGCCAGGATATAAAATGCGGAAGGCTCTGGTTAAGGGTTATCGGTGTACTTAAAAAAAAGGAGATCAACCAGGCAAGCATGGAGAACCTGGGGATATCCGATTACAACAATTCTGTGTTTGCACCTATCCAGACTCTTATGAGAAGGGTTAAGGACCGTACAATGGTCACATCTGCCTCATTGCACGGATCTGAAGGTTTTGCCGATTTCGGTGATATTGCTTTCTCATACAGTCGCGAAGGTGATGAGATGGCAAAAAACCAGGTCGACAAGATAGTCGTTCAGGTTAAACAAAGCAGCCAGATCAAACCTACCACAGATCTTCTGAAAAGAATGCTGAACCGCAGGCACCAGGGGATGGATGATTTCGAGATCAAGGTGCCCGAACTCCTTCTCAAGCAGGAACAGCGCACAAAAGACATCTTTAACATCGTACTTGGCTGTATTGCCGGCATTTCACTTCTGGTTGGAGGCATAGGCATCATGAATATCATGCTTGCTTCGGTGATGGAAAGGATCAAAGAAATTGGGATCAGGCGTGCCATTGGGGCAAGAAAAAAAGATATCGTTCTCCAGTTCCTTATGGAAGCAACCCTGCTGAGTATTACCGGGGGACTGGTGGGGATCATACTTGGAATCGTGTTTTCGAAACTCATCATGCAGTTTACTACCATCCTGACAATCATTTCTCCTCTTTCAATTATCATTTCCTTCGGAGTTTCGGCTACAGTCGGAATCATTTTTGGATATATGCCGGCTAAACAGGCTTCTGTTGCCGATCCTGTTGAATCACTCAGACACGAATAAAATCTTGTTATACCTATGAAAGCTCCGCTTTCCATTTTACTTATTGCAGCTTTGACCTTGGTTACAAACTGCCTTCAGGCACAGCAAAAAATCAGACAGCTTACACTTATTGAAGCAATCGGGATTTCCAAAGCTCAATCCCCTGACGCCCTCAATGCAAGGCAGACTTTCAGAACCAGTTATTGGGAGTACAGGAATTTTCTCGCTTCCAACCTTCCGGCACTCACATTAACAGGGACAACACCAAATATTACCCAGAACATCCAGTCACAGCAGGTCAATGGAGTACAGTCATATTATAGTTATAAGTTTATCAGTGCCCAGGCCAACCTTGCACTTACACAGAAAATCGGGATTACCGGGGGTACAGTTGCGGTGAACTCGTATTTAAACGGAACCTATAATGTGGACCAGCCGAACCCAACCCCTTATGTGAGCTATCCTGTTAACATTGAATTGAATCAACCTATCTTCACTTACAATTCTTACCGCTGGGATAAAAAAATACTGCCCCTGAAATATTCCCAGGCAAAAAAGAAATTTCTTGAAGATATTGAACAGATCTCCATTACCACAACAAACTACTTTTTTGCACTGCTCCAGGCGCAAATAGAGAAAAAAATCGCCGTTATCAACCTGTCGAATTATGATACACTTTACCATATTGCAAAAGGGCGTTTCCAGCTTGGAAAGATTGCCGAGAATGATCTGCTCCAGCTTGAATTAAGCTTTCTTAAAGCACAGGCACAGGTTGAAAACGCAAATTTGTCTCTCGATAATGCCCAGTTTATGTTCAAATCATTCCTCAGGCTCCAGGACAGCACGAATATAATACTGATTCCTCCTGAAGGGATGAATTTTTTTCACATAGACCCGGTCAATGCCGTGAATCTCGCCGTTGAGAATTCCTCATCAATGCTTGATTTCAACAGGCGTACGCTTGAAGCAGCCAGCCAGGTTAATTACGCAAAGATGAACGGGCGGTTTGATGCAAATATTCATGCTGTAATCGGGCTTCAGCAGCAAGCCGCTACAATACCCGATGTTTATTCCAACCCCGCTGACCAGCGTCAGGTTTCCCTGGGACTCACCATCCCCATCGTTGACTGGGGAGTAGCCAGTGGTAAAATAAAAATAGCCCAGGCACAGCAGGTGATTGTTAAAAATTCTGTGGAACAGGGAATAATAGATTTCCAGCGTAATGTCTACCTGAAGGTTGTCCAGTTTAATATGCAGCAGAATCAGCTTAAAATTGCCGCTAAATCTGATACCGTCGCGAGAAAAAGTTATGAAGTGACTAAAGGGCGTTACCTGATAGGGAAAATTAACAGTATACTTGATCTTAATAACGCCCAGATAGAAACAAATAATGCCGAAAAGAACTACTATGTCGCTTTGGAGACATACTGGAGGGGATACTATGAAATCCGCAAATTAACACTGTTTGACTTTATAAAGAAAACAACACTTCAGTTCGATCTCAAGGATATCAAGCTTTAGCATTGAATTCCTCCTTGATTTAACGATTTATTCATACTGCTTCTAAATAATTTCAGTATCTTTGCACCAATAAACTGAAATTAATTTAAATATTCTTGTTATGGCAGTATTAGTAGGAAAAAAGGCACCTCATTTTGTTGCGGATGCCGTTGTTAATGGTGGTGAATTTGTAGAGAATTTCTCACTTGACCAGTTCCTGGGAAAGAAGCATGTAGTCTTCTTCTTTTATCCCCTTGATTTTACCTTTGTTTGCCCGACCGAGATCATCGCGTTCCAGGATAAACTGGCAGAATTTGAAAAAAGGAATGTCGCTGTTGTCGGATGCTCTGTTGATTCAAAGTTTTCACATTGGGCATGGCTTAATACAGAGAAAAAGAACGGTGGTATCAAAGGTGTGAAATTCCCACTCGTCTCCGACCTCTCGAAGACGATCTCGGCAAACTATGATGTTCTTGCCGGCGAATATCTTTATACAGAGGAAGGATCCATGGAATTTGAAGGCGGACCAGTTGCATTCCGCGGACTGTTCCTGATCGACAAGCAGGGAATTGTTCGTCATCAGCTTGTTAACGACCTCCCGCTTGGTCGCAGCGTTGATGAAGCAATCCGCATGGTCGATGCATTACAATTCTTCGAAGAAAATGGGGAAGTTTGTCCAGCCAACTGGCATAAGGGCGAAGAAGGTATGAAGGCATCAGCCGAAGGCGTTGCCAGCTATCTTTCCAAACATTGATCAGAGGCGGTAAACAAGAGTTAAACCGGTCCCCTGTGGGCTTACAGGTAGAAGCTTGAATTTTACCGAATTCCTGAAAACGGTCTGGCCTATTGCTATTCCTATTGCTGAACCCATTATCACATCCGACATCCAGTGGTCATTATTATAAACCCTGGATAAGGCTGTGAGTGACGCCAGTGAATAACAAAGCACGGGTACCCAGACCGTTTTTTTATAGGATGATGCAATGACCGTCGCAACTGCGAAAACCGCGGCGGAATGTCCGGATGGGAAAGACGTATATGAGATATCCCCGATCGGGCCTTCCCAAAAAAAAGGATCCGGGGCTTCTCCCTGGCTCGGCCTTTGTCTGTGAAAGACCTGCTTCAGTATCTGGGTCGCAATCGCTGCATAGGCAAATGCTTCAACACCTTTAATGGCTGTCATCCTCGCTTTTTTATCATGAAGGGCGAAACTCATACCATACATGATTCCCAACGCGGGAAGTGTATAAAGGCCGCTGCCCCATGGTTCAAGGGCATATTTGGTAACAGCATCCAGGAATGGAGTCTGATGATTTTGAGCAAATTGCTGAATTACAAGATCCTGAGTAACAAGCCCGAGTGTAAGCCCGGTGACCCCGAATGCAATCGCCCATTGGGTCTGGTTCCATCTGACCGGGGCGATAGCGACATCCCTTGCATCAGCAAGCCCTGATTTTATAAGGCGGATATCAATTAAGGAGGCATTCCTTTGAAGCGTATCGGCTTTTGTCTGGGCAATGGAGGCCAGGACGACTAAGGCGAAACAACCGATGAGAAAAAATCTCTTCACGGTTACATGGGCTCTTCCGATTCTTTTGCCTTATTCCAGTATACATCCATTTCGGCAAGGCTCATCTCGTGCAGGGATTTTCCCAGTTTTTTGGCACTTTCCTCCAGGTAACCGAACCTCCTGATGAACTTACGGTTGGTGCGTTCAAGAGCGTCTTCGGGATTCACCCCGATGAACCTGGCATAATTGACCAGGGCAAAAAGCAGGTCGCCCAGTTCATCTTCCTTTTTTGCAGCTTCGGCTTCATTAATGACATTTTCACGAAGTTCCTGGAGCTCTTCCTTAACTTTTTCCCAAACCTGTTCGGGCTCTTCCCAGTCAAACCCGACACCGCTCGCTTTTTCCTGTATCCTGTATGCCTTGACCATTGCCGGAAGAGACTGGGGGACTCCCGAAAGTACAGAGTTATTGCCCTTTTCCTTCAGCTTGATCTTTTCCCAGTTATCATGAACTTCCTTCGCATCTTTCACAACTACGTCACCGAAAATATGAGGATGTCGGTGGATCAGCTTTTCAATAATGCTATTCAGCACATCGAGAATGTCAAAAGCTCCTGACTCCGATGCAATCCTGGAGTAGAATACCAGGTGAAGCATAAGATCTCCAAGTTCCTTTTTAATACCATCAAGGTCTTTCTCCATGATTGAATCGGATAACTCGTAGGTTTCCTCTATGGTGAGATATCTCAGGCTTTCTAGCGTCTGCTTTTTATCCCAGGGGCATTTTGCCCTGAGTTCATCCATGATTTCAAGCAATCTGCCAAAAGCGGCAATCTTTTCCTGCATTATTGTTGTTTTGGCAAAAATAAGCAATTCCGCATTAGCGGCTGAAGTCCAATGTTCCCTAATTTTGCAGACCTCTAAGTTCCCAAACCGGATATGCCCCTGAAACCGAATTCAAAAAGGATCAGCGTGATCATTTTTTTTACTGTCATGATCATGACCTTTGGCGTGGGATCTTCTTCGGCTCAGTTCGAGCACAAACTATTCACGTCAAATCTTATCCTTGAAGCTAAATTCCATTATGGTTTCCTTTACGCCCAGCATCTTGAACTGCAGATTTTCAACGCTCATTTTCCTGCGTTCGAATTCAGCGTTGAAAAGCAGACTTACGGAAGGCATAGCTGGGAAAGGGCTTATAATTACCCCATCCTCGGAATGAGCTTCTTTTACTGTCCCTTAGGTAATAACCCCATACTCGGAAGTTCTTTCGCCCTGATGCCGTTTATAAACTTTCCACTTTATAAAACCAAATCCTTTACACTTGGGTTCAGGTTCGCCCTGGGGGTGGGTTATCTCACAAAAAAATTCGACAGGATCACAAACTATAAGGATATCGCAATAGGGTCGCATATCAACGCGGCCATCAACCTGATGTTCGAGGCAAGATACCGCCTCAACGAATACCTTACCCTTACCGGTGGTATCAGCCTTCAGCATTTCTCAAACGGCTCTCTCAAAACCCCCAATTACGGCCTGAACGCACCCTTAATTAACATTGGCCTGGCATTCAGGCCTGTCAGGGACAACAAAGACATTGGCGACCGGTACATCGCCCCTACTGAATCCTTCTCGACCACCATCAGAAACTCAATAGAATTCAATTTCGGCGTGGCTCTCGGGTATAAGAACATGACATCTGAACTCGGTCAGAACTACCTTGTTTACCATCTCTTCGAAAACACCTTCTTCCAGGTCAGCAGGAAAAGTAAAATCGGGATGGGCCTGGATCTTTCATATGACGCCTCACATGCGAAGCTTCTCGAAAATGCAGGCATCCCTGTCAACGGCCCATTGAGCATTATGCGGCCGGGAGTGAATGCGGCATATGAACTTGTAATCGCCAAACTCGGATTTATCGTTAACCTCGGTGTTTATCTCTCGGGAAAAGAGAAAAGTAACGGGCCATTGTATGAAAAATTTTGCTTTCAGTATAACTTTTCAAAGAACTTCTTCGCTAATGTATTGCTGAAGGTTCATTTCGGAAGGGCCGATTATATCGGTTGGGGAATTGGTTATAAATTTGATGTGTTTTATGGACGACGGACTATCAAATAAGAAACTTCTGATCCGCGCTGCGTTTATCCTGTCATTATTACCCGGATTGCTTGTGCTGTATTCCTGCAATAAGACAGGCAAATGCTTCAGCAATTCTGGTACAGTGATCCAGGAAGTGAGGCCGGTAAGCCAGATCGACAGCATTGACCTGGGAGACAATGTTAACCTGGTACTAACACAGGATTCGGTCGACAGGATCACTGTTGAAGCAGGGAACAACATCATTTCAGGGATTACCACCGAGATCGTCAACCATCAGCTCCTGATCCGCAACCTCAACACTTGCAACTGGATGAGAAGCTATGACAAACCTCTGAACGTTTATGTTTCGGTGCGCCGACTCTGGAAATTATATTATAATGCAGCCGGCAATGTTTCCTCCACAAATACCCTGAGCACCGATTCTGTAAAACTTGAAGTGTGGGGAGGTTGCGGCACTATCGATCTTTCGCTGAACTGCAACAAGGGATGGTTTGTCATGAATATGGGGACTGCCGATTACCAGCTTCATGGGCGCTGCGACATTGCTGATTTCTACCTGAATGATATGGGCCTGATCCAGGCAAAAGATCTCAAAACCAGGTACTGTGCGGTCAAAAGCAGTGGCACAAACAACTGCTATGTGAACGTCAGCGTGATTCTTTACGCAATTATCCAGGATATCGGAAGTGTTTATTACACCGGTGATCCAGGAAGCGTCGGGGGAAAGATCACAGGCAGCGGCGTACTCGAACCCTTTTACCCTTAATAGGCACGGGCAAAAACCACCCTTTGTTCAGAAGGCTTCCCTGTAAAGACGCAAGTCCCGCTTTCCCTGACGTTATTAAAGGGAATTACACGAATGGTAGCTTTCGTAGCCTCCTTGATCTTGTCTTCCGTTTCGGCAGTGCCATCCCAGTGTGCCAGGATAAAACCTCCTTTTTCAATGGTCACCAGGAATTCATCCCAGGTATTCACAATATGAGTGTTTTGTTCCCTGAAAGATAATGCCCTGTCGTAGAGGTTTTTCTGAATCTGGTCGAGCAAATGGACTACCTTTTCTTCTATATCAGTAATCTGCAGTGTTTCCTTTTCAAGGGTGTCACGCCTGGCAATTTCCACTGTTTTATTCTCAACATCCCGGGGGCCGATCGTTATCCTTAACGGAACCCCTTTAAATTCATATTCCGAAAATTTCCAGCCGGGTTTATGTGTATCCCTGTCGTCATATTTCACGCTTACTCCCCTGTTTTCCAGAGCCAGCTTAATCGGGGCAACCACTGCAGTGATCATTTTTAACTGATCTTCGTTCTTGAAAACAGGAACGATCGCAACCTGGATCGGAGCAAGCTTCGGGGGCAGGACCAGTCCGTTGTCGTCAGAATGAGCCATAACCAGCGCACCCATGAGCCTGGTTGAAACTCCCCAGGAAGTGGCCCATACATATTCAAGCTGGTTCTCACGATTAAGAAACTTCACATCAAAGGCTTTCGCAAAATTCTGTCCGAGGAAGTGAGATGTCCCTGCCTGCAGAGCTTTGCCATCCTGCATAAGAGCTTCAATCGCATAGGTTTCAAGAGCCCCTGCAAAACGTTCATTGGGTGACTTAACTCCCTTAAGAACAGGTATTGCCATCCACTTCTCGACAAAATCAGCATAAACACCAAGCATCTTCTCAGATTCCTGCATAGCTTCTTCACGGGTGGCATGGGCTGTATGGCCCTCCTGCCAGAGAAATTCGGCTGTCCTCAGGAAAAGTCTTGTGCGCATCTCCCAGCGCACTACATTCGCCCACTGGTTATAAAGTATCGGAAGATCACGGTATGATTTTATCCAGTTTCTGTAGGTATCCCAGATGATAGTTTCTGAAGTCGGGCGGATGATCAGCTCTTCTTCCAGCTTTGCATCCTCGTCTACGACAATGCCTTTCCCGTCTGGTGATTTCTTTAGCCTGTAATGAGTTACAACAGCACATTCTTTTGCAAAACCTTCCACGTGGCTCGCTTCCTTGCTGAAAAACGATTTCGGAATAAAAATAGGGAAGTACACATTGGAATGACCTGTGTCTTTGAACTTCTTGTCAAGGGTGGCCTGAATCTTTTCCCAGATGGCAAAACCATAAGGTTTAATTACCATACAACCTCTGACTGCTGAGTTTTCGGCCAAATCAGCCTTGATTACCAGATCATTATACCATTGAGAATAATTCTCTGCCCTTGTTGGAAAATCTTTAGCCATTTATAACTTTGGTATGATATTTGCTGTTTTTACTATGTCTGTTTATACCAGGCAAAAGTAATAAAAAATGAAACATAAAGGAACCAGCGCTATGAAAAGAGCAGCATTTATCGCAGTGATCATCAGCCTTCTGCTGAGTGCCTGCAAATCAACCCAGCAGGCCGTTTCGGTAAATAACGATGATGTATATTCCACTCCTTCCCGTCAAGCGGTTACCGCGTCCAAACCCGCAGCATCCAACCAGGATCTCACTGCTGCCCTGGCAACAAGCCAGCAGGTTGTCACCCACGACAGCCTTAAACCAAATGCAGCTAATCTTGATTATAGTGATGTATCTTATGCAAACCGCCTCCAGAAGTTTCAGCATCCCCAGACCACTAAAGGGTATTTCGATAATTCCTACAGCGATACAGTTGTAAACAACTCCAATGATCCAAACATTACTATTAACCTTGGATATGGCGGCGGGTATTATGATGCAGGTTTTGGAATGGGATTCGGATTTGGTTACGGATTTGGTTACGGATGGGGTTATCCCTATTATGGCTGGGGTTATCCCTGGTGGTATAATCCTTATCCTTATTGGGGATATTATCCTTACTGGGATTATCCCTATTATGGTTACGGTGGCGGGTATTACAATACCTATTACGGACCCAGGGAAAGCGTTGTAACAAACACTGCCTACAACCGAAACAGCCGGGGTGAACCCACCGTTACGGGATCATCTGCTGCAAATCCGCGGGCAGTCCCGGGAACAACCAATCAGCGCACAACTCCACCTTCTTCTGTGCGTACTACAACACAAAACACCGCTCCGCCTGCAACACGACAGAATCCTCCATCATCCGATGGGCGATATCATTATTCCCGGCCGGGCAATGGAAGCCAGGGAACATACAGCAGGAACACAGGCCAGGGCAATTCCAATCCCCAGGTGAGACAACAGCCTGCTCCAAGGTACAACCAGCCTTCGGCTTTACCGGCTCAACGCCAGGGCCAGGTCCAGAATTACACACCTGGAAATTACCGCCAGGCCAGATCAAGCCAGGAATATATTAGTCCGAGGATACAGGCTCAAAACTCAGGCGACAGAACCGGTTCGGCATCAGGGACCCGCGGAGGGTCTGCGGTTGACCAGAGAGGCACCTCCGGCAGCTCTTATGGCACAAGGAGGACTGCACCTGCAAGTAATCAGCAGTACAGCTCGCCAAGAAACTATTCACCGGGAAGTTCAAGTCCGTCAAGAGGCTACAATTCCGGGTACTCATCTCCTTCACGAAGCACTCCCAGCTACTCGGCTCCATCAGGGGGCAGCAGCAGAGGCAGCGGTGGCGGCGGCTACAGCGGTGGCGGCGGCGGTGGTGGCGGCCGTTCCGGCGGCGGCGGTGGCAGTGGCGGTGGTGGTGGAAGCCCCAGACGATAATCAGTAAACTAAACAATTTCCCTAACATACTACGACCATGAAAAAGCTGATTGTTTTCTTATTGTCAATATTCCTGATCCAGACAGCCTTCTCCCAGTCGTCCTCAGATGTACTCCGCTACTCAAGGATCTATTATGGAGGAACCGCCAGATTCGTAGGAACAGGCGGGGCATTTGGCGCCCTTGGTGCTGATTTCTCAGCGCTGGCTGTAAACCCGGCAGGGATTGGGATCTACCAGGGATCTGAATTCTCGATGACCTTCGCCCCTGCTGTCGTCGGGGTTCAAACCGACTACATGAAACAGCTCAACACTACGAGTATCGTAGACTTCGGCATGGGTAATATGGGCTTTGTCTTTACAATTAAACCGAACATTGCAGGCAGCGCTTTACGCAGTTTCAACGTAGGATTCGGCATGAACAGGCAAAATGATTTAAACTCATCATTTTCGATATCAGGCCCTAATCATACAAGCTCCATCCTGAATGTTTATACAAACAAGCTCAATACTACACCAGGATCTGTTCCATCAGATTATCAGTTCGATATCGGTCCTGCTTATGACGCATATCTTATTTACTGGGACACCCTTAATAAGAAATACACCAGCGACCAGCCCGGCGGAGGGGCATACCAGTCTAAACAAGTAAGAACATACGGATCGATCAATGAGTTCGACATTTCCTTTGGAGGGAACATCGGGGATAAACTGTATTTCGGGCTCACATTCGGCATCCCTTTTATCCGATATTTTGAGAATTCCACTTATTCTGAAAAGAATTACGGTGACACCATCCCCTATTTCAAAGCAATGTATTACGATTACCATCTCGAAACCCACGGCACAGGCTTCGTCATCAAAGGCGGAGTGATTTACCGTCCGGTTAACTGGATGCGAATAGGTGTCGCCGTTCACAGTCCGACATGGTATGCCAATATGCGCGACCACTGGTATTCAACCACTACTTCCTATTTTAAGGATTCTACTCAGTGGAACAGCATTGTGAACTCACCGGTTGGAGATTACAATTATTATATGAGAACGCCGTTCAGGGCAATTGGAAGTCTTGCCTTCATTATCGGAACCTACGGACTTGTCAGCGCTGAGTACGAATACGTTAATTATTCGCAGGGAAAGCTTAACTCTTCTGGCTACGGATTTACCAACGAGAACAACGATGTGAAATCAAGTTTCCTATCCTGGGGGAATATCCGGGTTGGCACTGAGTGGAGGATAGCAGATTTCAGGGTCAGGGGCGGGGCTGCTTACTACAGTAACCCCTATACAACCCCTGGCGTGGATGGCACAAGGTATACTCTTTCGGGCGGCTTCGGTTACAGGGTTAAACATTTCTATGCCGATGTAACGTACCAGTGGGCCCAGTCTAAGGAGGAATACTATCTTTATAATTACCCCGGTATGGTTCCTTCGACCAACACTTATACAACAAGTACCGTCTATACAACGATTGGCTTCAGGTTTTAACGACGGCCGGCCTTTACACGGCTTATACCAGCCTTAGCTTTCTGGCTAAGGCTGTTTTTATAATCGGCAGGTTTACATTCGAGGCAAACATGATAGGCACTGTCGGCTCGTGCATACTCTCCTTTATTTTCATAAATCAATCCCATCTGTAAGGCGGCAGCAGCTGCAAAGTACCATTGATCATTCTTTCCCCTCTGAATTGCAAGACGGTAGTATCCAAGGGCTTTGTCAGATTTTCCCCATTCATGATAGATCCGGCCCATGCGATAGGGATATTCAACAAGATCTTTCCGGTTAAATAAATAGGATTGGGATGGCCGGTTAAGGAACTCTCCTTCGGCCCTTTCATAATAGCCACCGTCGAACAGCACCCTGGCCCTGAGCATCACCAGATTCGGAAGCTGTTTTAACTCTGCCTCACGCTCGGCCTGTTTATCTTCCTCCACTTCGGTATTTCCGATGCCCAGCAACTTAATCATTGCCTGGCGGTAACCAAGGGTATCACCTGTGATGAATCGCATCCAGCCTACTTTCTGCCAGGCCGATTTGACATAATGCTCCCCTTTGAAATGAGAGAGAAAATAATAATAGTTAGTAAGACTCAAAGTATCAAGAGAGTTCATCCTTGCGTTCCCTTCCATGAAATCAAGGAAATAAAACGGGAATGATGCCGCATCACGGGGCCTTTGCGTTAAAAGCCTCAATGCCCTCTCATTCATTCCATTCTTCATCATGATATTCGAGACGGCAAAGATGATGAGCGGACTCTGAACAGTATTCCCGCCTGCAAACATATCGACTACTTTCAGTGCTTCTGTTTTATCTTTTCCAAGATTCACACTTACCATGGCTAGATATAAGACAGCCTGGGGTTTGAACTGATTATAAACCGGATCGCTTCCGCTGTATGCCGCCACAGCTTTTAACTCCTTAAGCCCCTCACTGACTGAACCGGTAAATCCTAATAAGGAGGCAATCCATCTGTAACTGTCGGGAACAAGCCCTGCCAGAAAATGTGTGATCCCTAAACCAATATTATTCGGAATGAATTCAGGGAAGCGCTTTGAATTCTCTGTAAAATACTGGTTTGCCTTTCGCACCCTGAGGGCAGCTTTGGTGTAATCCCCGAACTTAACCTGGACAAAAGCCCACTGTAGGTTCGATTCACCCAGGCAAAAATTGTAATACGGGGAAGATGGCTTGCCTTTTTCAAGAGCGTCAAGCCTGGCCATAAAGCCCGGCTTGAACTGCTCGTACTGCTTATGATCCTCTCCCAGGAACAAAGTGAGGTAATCGATATAATTTTCAAGATAGGCAGGAATGAGATTTCCGGGATCGGCCGATTTCTCCTGGGTGATCAGCCTTCGCGCTTCTTTGAAATGCAGGTTAAGTATTTCCTGGTAGGCTTTCTGGCAAACCTGCGAATAATTGTACTGGGCGAAAGATAAAGAAGACGAAAACAAAAAGGCCCAGGTAAGCAGGAAAAAAACACTTAACCGGGCCTTTGGTTTTTTATGATCAGGGCACATCAGCGCACACTTTTCACAATTTCATCATCAACAAGTATTCTGCCACAGTATTCGCAGACAATGATTTTTTTATGCATCCTGATGTCAAGCTGGTGCTGAGGAGGTATCTTGTTGAAACATCCGCCGCAAGCATCACGTTCGATCTGAACAACAGCCAGTCCGTTCCTGGCATTCTTACGAATCCTGGTATAAGCTGTGATAAGCCTTTCTTCAATATACTTCCTGTTCTTTTCAGAGTTGTCGATAAGGTCAGACTCTTCTTTCTCAGTCTCAGCAATTATATCATCAAGCTCATTTTTCTTGATCTCAAGATCATTCTTCCGGTCGGAAAGCAGTTTCTGAAACCTGTCGATCTCCTCTTTTTTCAAATCAAGGCTGACCTGAAACTCCTTGATACGCTTTTCGGCAAGCTGTATCTCGAGATTCTGGAATTCGATTTCCTTAGATAAAGAATCGTATTCACGGTTGTTCCTTACATTCATCTGCTGTTCTTCGTACTTTTTGATCAGGGCGTGGCAGTCCTTGATGAATAATTTTTTATCGGAAACAGATTTTTCAACAGCAAGAGTTTCCGTTTCATAGTTCTCAACCCTTGTCTCAAGCCCGGCAATCTCATCTTCAAGGTCCTGGACTTCCAGCGGAAGTTCACCCCTGATAATCCTGATCTTGTCGACCTGGGAGTCAAGCTGCTGAAGACTGTAAAGTGCAATGAGTTTCTTTTCGATCGACACTTCCGATTTATCCTGGCTGCCTTCAGCTTTTGCTTTCGGCTGAATTTTTTCAGCAGACTTTTCTTCTTTTACTGCGGATGCTGTTTTCTTGGTTTCTTTGGTATTTTTTTTCTCAACTACGGCAGCGGGTTCAGCTACGGCCGGTTTTTTGGCCATCTTTGAAGGCTTTGAAGTTGCGATAGGTTCTCCTTTTGTCTTTGCCATATCAATCAGTTATAAATAATTTACAGGATTCGTATTCAGCCCTGAGGAAAAGACTGCAAAGGTAGGAAATTTTTCATTCAATCGTTCAGTCAGCAGGTCTTTTATCCATTGCTCGCTCTCATAATGACCAATATCGGCAAGCAAAATCCGGGTGCTTGCATCAAAAAATTCATGGTATTTTATATCTGCGGTAAGAAAGGTATCGGCACCTGCCTTTATAGCCTCTGGTATCAGGAAACTGCCCGACCCGCTGCAGACCGCGACCTTCCTGATTTTCACGGGAGCCAGTGGTGTATGCCTGATCATTTTCAAATCCAGCTTCTTCTTTACAAATGCAAGGAATTCTGTCGCTTCCATCGGAGGGTCCAGTTCAGCAATCACCCCGGCCCCGCACAAAGTGAAAGTATTCGATAAAGGGTAAATGTCGTAAGCAACCTCCTCGTAAGGGTGAGCCGAAAAAAGTGCCTGCAGGAGCTTTTCCCTGATATAGGATGGGAAAATAAGTTCGATCCGGGTTTCATTCTCAAAATGCAAGGTGTTTTTCTTGCCAAGGAAGGGATTAGCCTCTGAAGAAGCCCTGAAAGTCCCTTTCCCTTCTATGTTATAACTGCATAAATCGTATTTCCCAATGACACCGGCCCCGGCATCGAACAAAGCCTGACGAACTCTGTCACTGTAATCTGTTGGACAAAAAGTGACCAGTTTTGACAGCATGCCTTGCTTCTCACTCAATATCTTCCTGTTTACAAGCCCGAGCCTGAGGCAGAGATAATCGTTTAATCCATCTGCTGAATTATCGATGCTCGTATGAATGGCATATACAGCGGTATCATTTTTTATAAGGCTTACAAGGATGTCGGATTCAGGTTTCCCGGGTTCGATTTTTTTCAATCCCCTGAAAATAAAAGGATGATGCGATATAATTAAGTTGCAGTTCCTCGTCCTGGCTTCTTCGACGATCCCGGGAGTAATATCAAGGCAGACCAGGGCGGCAGTAACTTCCATTGCCGGGTCGCCGACAATAAGTCCGGAATTATCATAATCCTCCTGAAAAGCAAGCGGAGCAAAGGTTTCAAGGAAGGATGTAATCTCTTTCACTTTCATATACCAGGTTTGAGATCTCAAAAATAAGAAATCCAGAGATTTACAGGAGATTTCATGTTAGTAAGTTGTTTACAAGTTTTCATGTAAGGTGACAGAAAACACTCCTTTTATTTTGAATATTTGACCCTTAAATAAAACCTGAACAGGTTATCATGCAAACACCCAGCATTTTTATTGTCGACAAAAACCCAATCCATAATAGCCTGATCAAATACCATTTGAATATCAACAAATTGAATAATGTACAAACCTTCCCGAATGGGCTCGAATGTTTGTACAGGCTGGAAAAGAACACAATCCCGGACTTTATAATTACCGATTATGACATCGGAAATTATACGGGTTTGGATTTCCTGAAGAAAGTAAGAGATCATTTTCCCGAGATAAGGGTAGTCTATTTTTCTTCGATGGCCGATCCTGTTCTTGCCATCAAATTGCTCGACGAAGGCGCTTTTGACTTTATTGTCAAGACAAGCAAACTTGAGACAGGGATGACTGAACTTCTCAAAAACCTCAGGTACATTCTGAAAGAAGCCTTGTAAAATTCCTGCCGCCTTAAAAATTCATTGCGTTTTTTTCGTAATTTTAGGCATTGTAACAATGCAGCTGCTTCAGTACATAGTATATCCCTTTTCACTGCTTTACGGCTTCGGGATGATGCTCAGGAACCTTCTCTTTGACCTGAAGATCCTGCCTTCTGCTGCCTTCGGGAAAGCCTTGATCTCGGTGGGCAATCTGTCAATGGGAGGCACAGGCAAGACTCCCCACACCGAGTATCTCATCAGGCTGCTTTCGCCCGATAGTTTTATTGCGGTTCTCAGCCGCGGATATGGAAGGGAAAGCAAAGGGTTCATCATAGGCTCAAGAAAGTCAAATGTTAAATACATTGGCGACGAGCCCCTGCAACTGATCAGAAAATTCGACGATATCAAAGTTGCTGTTGACGAGAACCGGAAACGGGGCATTACAAACCTCATCAGTAAGTACACTGACCTTGATGTGATAGTGCTTGACGATGCATTTCAGCACCGTTATGTTAAACCGGGATTGTCTGTTCTTCTCACATCCTGCAACAAATTGTATACTGATGACCATGTGGTTCCTTCGGGCTCGTTGAGGGAATTCAGAGGCGGAGCCAGCCGGGCCGACATCATCATTGTCACAAAAACCCCTAAGGTCTTTTCTCCTATATCAAGAAGGAGGATCCTGGAAGACCTGAAGCCCCTTAAACATCAGCAGGTATTTTTCTCATATGTTGTACACGGGGATCCTGTTCCCCTTTCTGAAGAGGAATGGCCGGTGTTTCCATCAAAGCTGGTCAGTATCATACTGCTTACCGGGATCGCCGACTACAGTTTGCTGAAAGAACATATAGAAAGGTATTGCTCCAATGTGATAGTCCTGAACTACGGGGATCATCATTCGTTCGATGAAAATGATATCGCGAAAATCGAAACAAGGTATAACGACATCATTTCCCAGAAAAAAGTGATTATTACGACCGAAAAGGATGCGATGCGCCTTAAAACAACCGAACTTTTCCCTTTGATCAAACATCTTCCTATCTTTTTCATCCCCGTCAGCATCGAGTTTCACGGGAAGGACAAAGAGCTCTTCGACCGTAAGGTTAAGAGCTTTGTGAGCAAGAATAAAACCTGAGAGGGAATTAGCTAAATTGCAGCCCCTATGCGGCTATTCTTTGCAACCGTTCTGCTTATTTTTCTTTTTGCCTGTAATCCGGATGAACGAAAGTCCCAGAACAAAGTCATTCCTCCCGGCAGGCTAAAGGCAATTATTGACCAAAGCCATAAGCGACCGGCCAACACTGTTTCTGAGGCAGCCGGCAGTCAAAGCCGCTCTGCCATCCGCCGACATTCAATCCATAAAAAAAAGGGAAGGCCTGAGACGATTGTCATAGTCACAACCTACAGGCAGACTGATTCTGTTCGCTTGAAGACCATTGAGCAACTGCGGACCGGGGAGTTCAGGCCTGATTTTTCGGAACCACTGAACACGGAACTGTTAAAGAAACTGGGAGATTCGGCGTTCCAGTCGGCAATCACCCTGAGCCCCGACAGGGTTCTGAAGATCGGATTCGACAATGACATTTTTGATTATACTGACCAGTTCTTCACCAATGGTATCAGTTTTGAATATGTAGCTCCGGCTCTCAGCGACAATCCGGTTAAATACATTTTACTTCCTTACTGGGGCAAAGCCAGGAACTACTATGGATTATCTCTTATTCAGAATCTCTATACACCCTCGACGACCAAGGTCGGGGGAATTTTATATGGCGACAGGCCTTACGCTTCATACCTTTACTTCGGGAGTTTCAAAGTCACTAATGATGAAACCCACCATTTCAGGCAGGTTTCGGAACTCGGACTGGGGGTTATAGGTCCGCCTTCACTGGGAGGGACTGTGCAAGACCTGTTCCATAAATATGTTCCTTACAATAATGAGCCCCTGGGCTGGGAATACCAGATCTCAACCGATGCAGTAATAAACTATACTGTTTCTCTCAGCAAAGGAATCATCAACACTGCACATACCCAGCTGATACTTTCGGGAAACGCAGCCCTGGGGACCCTGTATACCAATCTTGGAGGAGGATTTAACCTTAGGCTTGGATGGTTTAACGATTTTTTCTCCGACCTCGGGGTAAGGAAAAAACGGGTTCTCATTGCCAGGGGTGCAAGGGTAATGCAGTATTTTTTTAGTTTGAAGGGCTCGGGGCGCGTGATCGGTTATGATGCGACCCTCCAGGGCGGACTAATCAACAGCAACAGTGTGTATACCATACCTTCTGCCTCGATCATAAGGTTAGTTTCCCAGTCTTCCCTTGGATTCACTTTTACCTGTGGGGCCGTCGGCATCGAGATTGAACAGATAGTCCTGAGCCCGGAGTTCAGCAATAACTGGTGGCATGCCTGGGGGCATATAGGCCTGCTGTTTGCGCTGTGATTGTTGAAAACTAATTCTGCGGGATTATACCGGCATCTTTGAGTTTCATAGTATTTTTGGCGGATGGAAGAGAGAGGAAGCAATCAGAAGAGAGGGAATACTGGCGGAGGGTTCACATCCCAGGGCCAGACAAGAGTAAGCAGAAGAAAGAGCGACAACCTCCAGTCTCCTGAAAACGTCCTTGAATATGGCAAGGTACCTCCCCAGGCAGTCGACCTGGAGGAAGCCGTCCTCGGAGCAATGATGCTTGAGAATGACAAACTTGCGGAGGTAATTGAAATACTCAAGCCTGATGTTTTCTACAAGGAACAGCATCAGAAAATTTATTCTGCCATTCACCGGCTTTACGGAAGCAACCAGCCCGTCGACATACTTACCGTGACCGAAGACCTCAGGCAGGCAGGTGAACTGGATATCGTGGGCGGCGCATATTATATCACAAACCTCACCAACAGGGTGGCTTCAGCCGCCAATATTGAGTTCCATGCCAGGATAATTCTGCAGAAATATATTCAAAGGGAGCTGATCAGGATATCTTCGGAGATCATCAAGGACGCATACGAGGACTCATCGGATGTTTTCGACCTGCTCGACAAAGCTGAAACAGGTTTGTTCTCGATCAGTGAAAGCAGTATCGGTAAAACTTATATGGATATGCAGGCCATCATCAAGGAGGCCATTAAGGAGATCACAGCTGCCCGAGGCCATGAAGGCTCGCTTCGAGGCGTTGGCTCAGGGTTTACCGAACTTGACCGGATCACATCCGGCTGGCAGAAATCCGACCTGATCATCATTGCATCCCGTCCGGGCATGGGGAAAACCGCTTTCGCTCTTACAATGGCCAGGAATGCAGCCGTCGATTTCAAGAAGCCGGTTGCGGTTTTTTCACTGGAAATGTCGGCGGTTCAGCTGGTCACCCGCCTTATCTCTTCTGAAACTGAAATACCTCAGGAAAAGCTTCGGAAAGGAACAATGGAGGAATACGAATGGAAGCAGCTGAACGTCAAGATCGGCAGTCTGCTTGAAGCTCCTATCTTTCTCGACGATACACCAGCCCTTTCGATCTTTGACCTCCGTGCCAAGTGCAGAAGGCTCAAAGCCAGGCATGATGTGCAGCTGATCATTGTCGACTATCTTCAGCTCATGCAGGGAGGCCATGAGACCAAGGGCAACAGGGAACAGGAGATCAGCAGCATATCGAGAGGTCTGAAAACACTTGCCAAGGAGCTTGACGTTCCGGTGATCGCTCTTTCCCAGCTCAGCCGGGCCTCCGAAAAGCGTTCAGCAGCTGCCAAACCTATCCTCTCCGACCTTCGTGAATCCGGCTCAATTGAGCAGGATGCCGACATGGTAATGTTCATATACAGGCCTGAATATTACAAGATTGATGTTGACGAGCATGGTGAATCCACCTCGGGTGCAGCGGAAGTATACATTGCAAAGAACCGTAACGGCCCTCTGAAGGACATCCAGCTTAAGTTCATCTCGAAGTACGCCAAATTCGCAGATATTGAGCAGGAGTACCCTCCTTCGAATACTATTTCGGCCAATACATCGTTTGATGGTTCAGTGAGAACCCGCACCATCATGTCGAAAATGGATGAAAATGATCACCCGGATATGCCGTTCTAACAACAGGCTTTTTCTTCTTGTTCTCTTTCTTGTTTTAAGTACTCAGCTGAAAGCTGTTTACCTACTGCTGCCTATGGATGAGGCTCAGAAAAATCACCTTAAAGCTTACGGGATCGCATTCTGGCTGCTGCAAAAGCAGGTCCAGGTCGACTGGCTTCTGAATTACCGCGGGGGCAGTTTCCTGATGCAGTACAATAAGGCAACCGAGAATGAATGTAATATCAGGGGGGTGACGTTTCAGGCCCTGGCCGATGCCCAGGTCGATGCAATACTCCAGGAGATTGCAGATCCTCAGGTTAATATGGATAGGATCAAACTCCATAAGGCACCTAAGATAGCTGTTTATTCTCCCAAGAATAAAAGACCCTGGGATGATGCCGTTACCCTTGTACTTACCTATGCCGAGATCCCCTATACCATTATATATGATGATGAGGTGCTGCAGGGACTCCTGCCCTTATATGACTGGCTTCATATGCATCACGAAGATTTCACCGGGCAATATGGTAAGTTCTGGGCTGCTTATAAAAATTTTCCCTGGTACAATGAAGATGTACAACTCCAGGAAGGAACTGCACGCAAGCTGGGTTTTACAAAGGTTTCTCAGATGAAACTGGCCGTTGCGCAGAAGATTCGTGATTTCGTCGCAGGGGGAGGTTACCTGTTTTCAATGTGCTCGGCTCCAGATAGTTATGATGTGGCTTTATCGGCCGAGGGTATCGATATCTGCGATGTGATGTTTGACGGCGACCCCATGGACCAATCGGCAGACTCCAGGCTTGATTTTCAGAAATGTTTTGCTTTCCAGAATTTCTCGCTCGTCCACAATCCTTATGAGTACGAAATTTCGTCTATAGATGTCACCGATACCAGGCCAAAGAACCTGAACTGGAACAATGATTTTTTCTCCCTCTTCGACTTTTCGGCAAAATGGGATCCCGTGCCAACCATGCTTTGCCAGGACCATGAAACCCTCATCCATGGATTTATGGGACAAACCACTGCCTTTAATGAGAAATACCTGAAACCGAATGTGCTGATCCTCGGAGAAAACAAATCCCTGAACGAGGCAAGATACATACACGGGGACTTCGGAAAAGGTACATGGACATTTCTTGGAGGCCATGACCCGGAAGATTACCAGCACCTTGTTGGCGATCCTCCCACCGACCTGAACCTGCACCCGAATTCACCGGGTTACAGGCTGATATTAAATAATGTGTTGTTCCCGGCTGCGAAAAAGGAAAAGCGGAAGACCTGAGACCCCAGGTTCAGAAAATCAGCTTTTTCTTATTGATCCACCATTCAAACATTGAACTCCCGAACCTGTATGTCACCCGGTTGTTGCATGATGCCATGTTAACATATTCTATACTTCCCGAGCTTATTTCAAGAGCCGGAATTGAAACCTGCTGAACACCTTCACGTATCCACGGGCAGTAGATTCTGTTAACAAGCGGGATGCTTATTTCCAGGGTAAAGTTATATCCTTCATCAGTCCATCCGCCGGCAGTACCTGTAATAATAACCGGATTAATGCTGTCGGAAGGCAGCTTCAGGACAGAAGGTATGTTATACTGAAATTCAGAATGCCAGGTGGAGTTTGAACCTGAGTCCTGCTTGATCACCAGGCTGTCGATGAATGATTTATAACTGCATCTCCCTCCAGCCGGAGCACCCAGGTTTACAAGGCTGTCGGTGCCGGCGAACTGCCTGCCGTCCTCAGAATATTTGTAAAAATACAAGATCGCGACAGTACCGGTTGAAAAAAAATCACCACTCATCCGGATGAAAATCTGCCCATTCCTCACAACACTGTCGGCACATATATTATTCTGATACTTTATCGTAATCAGGTTAGCAGAAGTATCAAAATGAATGATCGCTTTATCGATTATCCCTACCCCGTCCCTCCTTATGGCCGGGTTCATGTTTGTTTTCAGCAGAAGATTAAAGGTATGTACCAGTCCCCTTTCCACAAAAACAACATTATTGGCGACATAAAGATTTGCACTGACATCGTAGGAATAGTTCTTCTTTCGACAGGCTTCCGCTGCTGAAATGAGAATAAGAAAGCCGATCAGCATTGCTGCAGCGTTGAAGGGCCTGTTTCCCGGGTAGTTCATTTTTTACGTTCGTAATTCTCGTAAGAGTAGGAAAAACCAAGGCTTTCGTCGAAAGGAATGTCCTCTTTCAGAACCAGCTGCCATTCGTCAAACCTGATCTCCGGGAAGAACACATCACCTTCAAATTCTTTATGCACCCTTGTCAGGTACATCCTTTGTGCCAGAGGCAGGAATTGTTTGTAGATGGAAGCGCCGCCAATAACAAAGCTTTCCTCGGCAGGATTACATCTGGCACTGGCATCTTCAATGGAATAGGCCATTTCGCAGCCCTCAATGATCTCGCCGGCCACATCAGTGATAACGAGGTTTCTCCTATTGGGGAGAGGCCTCCTGGGCAGGGAGTAGTAAGTGCGTTTTCCCATAACCACCGTTCGTCCGCCTGTGATCTGTTTAAACCTTTTAAGATCTCCGGGAATATGCCAGAGGAGGTCATTGTTCTTACCTATGGCCAGGTTTTCGGCAATAGCTACGATAATTGCAAGCATAGTTCAGTATTAAACAGAAATTTCTCCTTTGATATGCGGATGTGACTGGTAGTTGCCCAGGCTGAAATCTTCGAATCTGAAACCAAGGATGTCTTTCACATCAGGGTTAAGGACCATTTCAGGAAGAGGTAAAGGGGTCCTGGTAAGTTGCAGTTTCACCTGGTCGATATGATTAAGGTAGATATGCGCATCGCCGAGGGTATGAACGAACTCTCCTGGTTGCAGAGAGGTCACCTGGGCCATCATCATGAGCAGTAACGCATACGAGGCAATGTTGAAAGGGACGCCGAGGAAGATGTCGCATGAGCGCTGGTACATCTGGCACGACAACTTTGAATTGGCAACATAAAACTGAAACATAAGGTGGCAGGGAGGGAGGGCCATGAGGTCAAGTTCGCCCACATTCCATGCACTGACAATATGACGGCGTGAGTCCGGATTAACTTTTATTGATTCAACGACCTGTTTGATCTGGTCGATATAAGTACCGTCATGACTGGGCCAGTGGCGCCATTGGTAACCATAAATATGACCAAGATCCCCGTCGGGTTTGGCCCATTCGTTCCAGATGCTTACTTTGTTCTCCTGCAGGTATTTCAAATTAGTGGAGCCCTGGAGAAACCAGAGCAGTTCATGGATAATTGAGCGGAGATGAAGCTTTTTGGTGGTCATGAGGGGAAAGCCATTAGCAAGATTAAACCTCATCTGGTAGCCAAAAACACTGAGCGTGCCAGTTCCTGTACGGTCTTCCTTTTTCGTACCGTTCTTCATTACAAAATCAAGCAGGTCGAGATATTGTTGCATGTGCTATTTCCTGGGCTTGTTACGACGGTTCAGTTCGTCACGGATCTGGGATGCTTTTTCATATTCTTCATTATCGATGGCAGCCTGCAGTCTCTCATTGAGCTCATCGACAGAGAGGCCGGAGAATTCATGTTTGGAAGAGGGGCTCACAGCCGGTTCCGATACAGCTGCGGCCTGAGCTTCTGTATCTTCTTCAACCATGATTGAAGCTGCCTTCATGATGTCCTCATAAGTAAATATCGGGCAGCTGAACCTCAGGGCAAGTGCAATGGCGTCGGAAGTGCGGGAATCAACTTCTTCGATATGGGTACCGTCAAAACATACCAGCTGGGCATAAAAAACACCTTCAAGAAATTTATTGATAACAATTTCTTTGATCTCAATCTTAAAGGCATCAGCAAAATACTTGAACAAATCGTGTGTCAGCGGCCTGGGGGTCTTGATCTTTTCAAGTTCAATGGCGATTGCCTGTGCCTCAAATCCTCCGATGATTATCGGCAGCCTGCGTTTCCCGTCCTTCTCTCCAAGGATCAAAGCATAGGCCCCTGTCTGTGACTGGCTGTATGACATTCCAATAATTTCAAGGCGGATTTTCTCCATCATGTAATGTCGGATTAGTAGTACAAATTTACCACAATTCTTCCGGATTCTAAAATAATAGGCCGTGTAAATATTTTTTCCTTTTAATTGGATTGTTTCAAAAATCCTTTATAAATTTGGCAACCCAATATGTAATTCCTTTCATATGAGAAAACTGTCTATATTTTTGGCGGCTTTATTGCTGCCTGTTTCAATGTTTGCCTCCGAGGCGGACTTGAAGATCCCTGATCTGTCAGCATCGCAGAACAATCTGCTGATGTTCGGGTTCATCGTAATTTTGCTGGGCATGCTGTTCGGCTACTATCAGTTTACCAAAGTGCGTAAGCTGAAAGCCCACCAGTCAATGCTGGATGTTGCACAGATCATTTTTGAAACCTGTAAAACGTATCTCCTTCAGCAGGGAAAATTTCTAATCATTTTATTCGCGATCATCGGGACTTGCATTGCATTTTATTATGGCTTTCTTCAGTCCATGCCATTTGGAGGTGTCTTATTGATCCTTGTCTGGGCTGTGATCGGCATCCTTGGTTCTTACAGTGTTGCATGGTTTGGCATCCGGATGAACACCCTGGCCAACAGCCGTATGGCTTTCGCCTCCCTGGAGAAGAAACCCATTAAATTACTGAACATCCCTCTCGACGCAGGAATGAGCATTGGCGTCATGCTGATCTGCGTTGAGCTGATCATGATGCTCATAATTTTATTATTTGTACCCAGGGATTATGCAGGCGCCAGTTTCATTGGTTTTGCAATCGGAGAATCACTCGGGGCGTCAGCACTGCGTATCGCAGGAGGAATTTTCACAAAGATCGCCGACATCGGTTCCGACCTGATGAAGGTTGTTTTCAAAATCAAGGAAGATGATCCCAGGAACCCCGGTGTTATTGCCGATTGTACCGGCGACAATGCAGGCGACAGCGTCGGACCTACTGCCGATGGTTTTGAAACCTACGGTGTAACCGGGGTTGCACTTATTTCTTTTATTGTTCTTGCTGTCGGGGATGTTGAAAACCAGAAACAGCTGCTGACCTGGATCTTCGTGATGCGTATTTTAATGGTTGTGACTTCCATTACAGCTTTTTACATCAATAAAATATTCTCACAGGCCAAATACGGAAACCAGGTCGATATTGATTTTGAGCGCCCGCTGACCAACCTTGTTTGGATCACCTCCCTCCTTTCCATTGCCGTCACTTTTGCAGCAAGTTATTTTATGATCGGCGATCTGAAAAACAACCTATGGCTTACGCTTTCCATTATTATTAGCTGCGGAACACTCGGAGCAGCGCTTATTCCTGAATTTACAAAGATCTTCACCAGCCCCAAATCAAGGCATGTAAACGAGGTTGTAACCGCATCCCGCGAGGGTGGAGCATCACTGAACATCCTTTCGGGGCTTGTTGCAGGAAATTTCAGCGCCTTCTGGCAGGGAATGGTTTTTCTTGTGCTGATGTTCATCGCATATCTTACCAGCAAGAACGGCCTGGATGCCTTCATGATCTATCCCGCTATTTTTGCCTTCGGCCTCGTAGCCTTTGGTTTCCTCGGCATGGGACCTGTGACCATTGCAGTTGACAGCTATGGCCCGGTCACCGATAATGCACAGTCGGTATATGAGCTTTCGCTTATTGAAGAAGATATAGAAAAAGCTTCGGCTGACATTCAGAAAGATTTCGGATTCAAACCCGATTTCGAAAATGCGAAGCACTATCTTGAGGCCAACGACGGAGCCGGGAATACCTTCAAGGCAACAGCCAAGCCCGTACTTATCGGCACAGCTGTTGTGGGTGCTACGACCATGATCTTCTCACTTATCCTGGTTATTAAAAACAAATTCGGGATCTCCCCTGAATCCATTCTTAACGTCCTTAATCCGTATACCATCCTCGGTTTCCTTACCGGGGGCGCAGTGATCTATTGGTTCACGGGGGCATCAATACAGGCTGTTACAACAGGAGCCTACCGGGCAGTGGAATACATTAAAAAGAACATCCGCCTTGACGAAAATGCAGAAAAAAAGGCATCTGTGGAAACTTCTAAAGAAGTGGTCAGGATATGCACCCAGTATGCCCAAACCGGTATGTTCAACATTTTCATCGCGATTTTCTCATTTGCACTTGCGATTGCATTTTTATCAGGATACCAGGATGTTTTACTTGCTAAAACAGATCCTCTGAGATATGCGGCTGCATCATTTTTTGTAAGCTACCTGGTGTCTATTGCATTCTTCGGATTATTCCAGGCAATTTTCATGGCTAATGCAGGAGGCGCCTGGGATAATGCCAAGAAAGTAGTAGAAGTTGACCTCAGGGAAAAGGGTACACCGCTGCATGATGCTGCAGTGGTCGGCGATACTGTTGGCGATCCTTTCAAAGACACCTCATCCGTGGCATTGAACCCCATCATTAAATTCACCACCCTGTTCGGCTTGCTTGCAATGGAAATTGCAATTTCAGAAAGTTTCTACAGCATTGCGCCTTACATTGGCACTGTGTTTTTTGCTATTGCCCTGTATTTTGTTTACCGTTCCTTCTATAACATGAGGATCAGGAAATCTTAACGAGGCAACAACACCCGCTTCTGAATTTAAGGAGGCTGTTACAATCTTAGTGACAGCCTCCTTTGATTTATAGGATATTCTTGGTATTTTTGCGATTCCCAAACTGCCATCAAAAACTTGAAAATATGATCACTGACAATTTTGCAAGAAGACACAACGGCCCTTTTGGAGCCGAAATCGACACGATGCTTGAGAAGATCGGAGTTAAAACACTGGATCAGCTTATCGATGAGACGGTACCCGGGGCCATCCGCCTTAAAACTCCCCTCAATCTTCCAAAAGGTATAAATGAGTATCAGTACCTTAATCACATTAAAGATATAGCGTCAAAGAACAAGCTTTACAAAACATTTATCGGGCAGGGATATTACAACACAATTACCCCGGCAGTCATCCTGAGGAACATTCTCGAAAACCCGGGTTGGTACACCTCATATACACCATACCAGGCTGAAATCTCCCAGGGCCGCCTTGAAGCCCTTCTCGATTTCCAGACCATGATCAGCGATCTTACTGCCATGCCAATCGCCAATGCATCCCTTCTCGATGAAGGCACAGCTGCATCTGAAGCCATGATCATGTTATATAATTCACGTGACCGTGAATCTGTTAAAAGGGGAGCCTGTAAATTTTTTGTGGCGGATGACATTTTCCCGCAAACAGCCGATGTGATCCGTACAAGAGCTATTCCGCTCGGCATAGAGCTTGTGTTTGGAAAACATTCTTCCTTTGTTCCCGATAACAGCTTTTTCGGATGCGTTATCCAGTACCCGAACCAGCATGGGGCAGTCATTGATTACAAAAATTTTGTTATCAAAATGCATGAACTGAAGATCGGAGTAGCTGTTGCAGCTGATCTTTTAAGCCTCGCCCTGCTCACTCCTCCGGGTGAATGGGGGGCGGATGTGGTTTTCGGTTCCTCCCAGAGGTTCGGTATCCCCATGGGTTATGGCGGTCCGCATGCAGCCTATTTTGCCACCAAAGAAGATTTTAAGCGTCAGATGCCCGGACGTATTATCGGGGTTTCAGTTGATGCCAACGGAAGCAGGGCGCTGAGAATGGCGCTTCAGACCCGGGAACAGCATATCAAACGTGAGAGGGCAACTTCAAACATCTGTACATCCCAGGTATTGCTTGCAGTGATGGCCGGAATGTACGGAGTTTATCACGGCCCTAAAGGAATTAAACAGATCGCCCGTCATATCAACATACTTACAGGTGTGCTTTCACAGGAAGTACAGAAATACGGCTTCAGGCAGGTAAACAAATATTTCTTCGACACCCTCTGCATTGAACTGCCCGAAGGTGTTTCCGCTGATGCCCTGCATTCCAAAGCAGTTGAGCAGAAGATCAATTTCAGGTATCTCGGGGAGAAGCATATTGGTGTAAGTATTGATGAGACTACAGAACTTACCGACATTAACCATATCCTGAGACTGTTTGCCCAGGCAGGCGGGAAAGGGTATACCGAGTTCGTCTGCAACCCGAAGGAATGTGAGATGATCACGACAATGCCGGCTGAACTTACGAGGACATCCGCATTCATGACACAAAAGGTGTTTAATTCATATCATTCTGAAACTGAAATGATGCGGTACCTGAAGAAACTCGAGATCAAAGACCTTTCGCTGAATCGTTCGATGATCCCCCTGGGTTCATGTACCATGAAGCTGAATGCAGCATCGGAGCTGTTTGCCCTGAGTTATCCTGAGTTCGGAGGGATTCATCCCTTTGTGCCTAAGGACCAGGCAGCCGGCTACCAGTACCTGATCAAAGAGCTTGAGAAAGACCTTTGCGGGATC
>SESF01006208.1_pt1 | contig 35969 bp, 34 predicted proteins | sample 3171521 | NCBI WGS metagenome assembly SESF01 (sample SAMN10866945, study PRJNA518727) | freshwater metagenome | biome: subpolar coniferous forest; feature: holomictic lake; material: water; isolation source: holomictic Lake 227, 6 m and 8 m depth | place: Canada: near Kenora, Ontario | collected...
ATTACCGCCTCCCTCCTTTTTTCAGATGGATATTACCCGCGATTAACATTATCATTCTATGCCCACTTTTTGTAAATTGGCGAAATAAATTTTACAGATACCAACTTATCCCCGCCCTGCCCATGATGAAGATTCTCTATGAAGCGCTGACGTTTGACGATGTTCTTCTTATTCCCGCATATTCCAGCGTTCTCCCAAAGGAAACGATTACTGAAACCCGCCTTACAAAAAACATTGCGCTCAAAATACCACTGGTGAGCGCAGCCATGGACACCGTAACAGAATCAGGGCTTGCAATCGCTCTGGCACGTGCTGGCGGTATTGGTATTATCCACAAAAACCTGACCATCGAAGAGCAGTCACGCGAAGTTGCGAAGGTCAAGCGATATGAGAGTGGCATCATCCGCAACCCCTTTACCCTCTATGAAGATGCCACAATGCAGGATGCACTTGACTTGATGCTTCGCCATGCCATTTCAGGCATTCCTGTTATTGCCCGTCCGGCATCTGAAGGGAGCTTTGACCGCAAGCTCAAGGGAATTGTCACAAACCGTGATCTGCGCATCAAACCCCAACTGGATGCAAAAATCACAACGATCATGACCAGCAAAAACCTCATTACTGCCCGTGAAGATGTTGATCTTCAAAAAGCTGAGGAGATTCTGCTTTCCAACAAGATTGAAAAACTGCTGATTACCGACGACAACGGAAACCTCAAAGGGCTGATTACCTTCAAGGATATCCAGCAACGAAAACAGTTCCCCAACGCCTGCAAGGACACGCAGGGACACCTGAGGGTGGGAGCTGCCGTTGGCATCAGCGCAAATACACCTGAAAGAGTCAAGGCTCTGGTTGATGCAGGTGTCGATATCATTGCAGTCGATACCGCTCACGGCCATAGCAAGGCGGTGCTCGATATGGTCAAGAGCATCAAGAAAAACTGGCCTGAGTTACAGATTATTGCCGGTAATGTGGCAACTACTGAGGCGGTCAGAGATCTGATCGACGCTGGTGCTGACTGCATAAAAGTTGGTATCGGCCCAGGCAGTATCTGCACCACGCGGATTGTTGCCGGTGTCGGTATGCCTCAACTGACCGCCATCATGAACTGTGCGGAAGAGGCCGCCAAAACCAACACACCCATCATTGCTGACGGCGGCGTCAAATACAGCGGCGATATTGCCAAAGCTCTCGCTGCGGGCGCTGATTCCGTGATGATCGGAAGCATTTTTGCCGGAACCGATGAAAGCCCGGGGGAAACGATTCTCTATGAAGGGAGAAAATTCAAGACCTATCGCGGCATGGGTTCTCTCGGAGCCATGTCGGAACCCGAAGGAAGCAGCGACCGTTATTTCCAGGATGCATCAAGTGAGTCGAAGAAATATGTGCCTGAAGGAATTGAAGGCAGAATTCCGGCAAAAGGGAGCCTTGATGAAGTGGTTTACCAGTTAATCGGCGGATTGAAATCGGCGATGGGTTACTGCGGAGTCACCTGCATTGAAGAGCTGAAAAACAATACACGCTTTGTGCGCATCACCTCGGCAGGTCTGAGGGAAAGCCACCCGCATGACGTCAAAATCACCAAGGAAGCTCCCAATTATTCAACCGCAATGTAGAGAATACGGGGACTTATAGCAGTTATAAGTCCCCGTATTTTTCTTTTATTTGTCGTCAGTCAACCCTTCGAGGCGATCTTCCAGATCGGCGTAGATCTGCTGCAACTCATCAATCATATTCTGGTCAGCTTTCCACATGCCGCGACCGTTTGCCTCAAGCATTCGGCCTACGATGTTTTTGATTGCCTGGGGATTGAGTGTTGCAAGCCGCTCCCTCATTTCAGGATCAAGCGCGTAGGTCTCAGCAGTCTTTTTATAGACCCAGTCGTCCACACTCTTGGTTACGGCATCCCATCCAAGCATGTAGGTGACGCGGTTGCTAATTTCACCGGCACCGCTGTGACCGTGCTTGAGCATCCCTTCAAACCACTTTGGATTGAGCAGTTTTGAACGGTACTCAATACGTAGCGATTTATCGGCATCATCAACCTTGATGTCGGAGGTAAACGATTCAACATAGTTGAGCTTGACATCCCCACCTTTTGTGTTGCGGCGACGTGCAGCCAACTGAAGCGACCCGGATGAGGAGAAGTAGTGGTCGATATCGGAGATACCAAATTCGGTAGAGTCAACCTGGTGCACTACCCGGTCAACCGATCCAAGCAACTTCTGCAGAATAGCGGACTCATTCTCCCCTTTATGGCCTCCGCCGTAGGCACTGCTGTTGCGGCGGATAAAGAGGTCATCAAGATCATTTTCTGATTCCCATGCCGAATCCTCAATCATGTCATCAACATAGGTACCGTAGGCACCAGGAGCCTGGGTAAACTGCCTCGCGGTCGCAGTCTCAAACGCCATGCCGGACGCAACCGCCTCATCGACATGCTTTTTGACATAGTTCATCTCCACGGGCTCATCCGCTTTGGCCGCTTCCTTGACGAGGCGGTCAAGCTGATCCATGAGAAGACCGAAAGCGTCACGGAAAATCGGGCTGAGCTGCATGAGCACATCAATGCGCGGGCGACCAAGCTTGTCGAGCGAAACAAGACTGTAGTGACTGATTTTGCCGAAGGCGTCGTAGGAGGGTTCTCCTCCAAGCAGCCTGATGACAACGGCAACGGCCTCACCCTTGGTTTTAATGGTATCAAGACCCCAGAGCACCTGGGCGATGGTTTCAGGATACTCCCCTTCATTTTCTTCACGATGCTTTTTGACGATGCTGTCGGCAATGAGCGAACCGCGCTTGAATGCGAGTACCGATGGAATTCTCCACGGATCAATGGAGTGTATGTTGCGGCCCGAAGGGAGCACATTAATACCGTCGCGCACCAGGTCACCGCCAGGACCGGAGGAGATGTAACGACCGCAAAGCACCTTCATCAGCGAATCAAGTTCACCCGTATTGTCGCGAAGGGCAAAAAGAAGCTGTGCACCCTCCCTGATCAACTGTTCAATAAAGGGCAAATGTTCTGCGGAAGGCTTACCCCCTCCTGTTATTGTGGCAAAGGAACTTGCAGCATTTTTTCGTTCAAAGAGCACCTGCTGGACAAAATCACGACAGGCACCATCAACCCACTCCCGCAAGCGGATAGCCTCCTCTTCGCCCTTTCTCGATCGACTGGTCAGCTCCTCATAGCTCCTGTACCCTGCGCTCTTGCCCGACGCGTTCAGAAGAAGAGATGGTAGAGTTTTGCCCTCTTCCTCCCTGTTTTTAAGGGTTTCGGTGACGGTGATGATCTGTGAATCCAGAGGACTCGCCTCACCAAAAACATGTAGGGAGTTGGAAATCAGGCGATTTTCAAGTTCGCTTACGTAAATATAGAGCCTGCTGACATAATCGCTGAACCCTTCGTTTTCAGGGCGGGGGCAATCGTCCGTCAAATTGAGCAGCTCTGCTTTCTGCATAATATCCTCTTCAAAACCCGAATTCTCTCCCTGCCCTTCAATGGAGCCTGAAAAAGTTCTCTCACGGAAATCGACCAGCAGATCTTTCAATGCGGGAAGCTCCTTGTAGAGACCGGCACGCGAGAGCGGTGGAACAACGTGGGAGACCATGGTCGCCAGCCCGCGCCGTTTGGCAATGCTCGATTCACTCGGATTGTTCACCGGATAGATGTAGATATGCGGCACCTCTCCAAGAAGGGCATCCGGCCAGCAATCGCCGGTAAGGCCGGTCGGGAGTCCCGGCATCCATTCGACCGATCCGTGCATACCAACATGCACCAAGGCGTGCGCCTGAAACTCCCGGCTTATCCAGCGGTAAAATGCGATATACTGGTGGTGCGGCGTGTTTGATTTATCGAAAAGCAAGCGCATGGGATCGCCCTGTACCCCGATGCGCGGCTGAACACCAATAAAAATGTTACCAAATTGTAGACCTCCGATAAAAACATCATGCTCCCCGATCGGCACAATCTCTCCTGGAAATTTCTGCCACCGATCCTCAATACGTTCCCGCTCCCGTGAAGAGGTAAGCCCCTTGAAGGTATCATAGCTCACTTTGAGGGCATCCAGTTGATGCTGTTTGATCTGGTGATCGGTTGCCTGATCGAGCGCCTGAAAAAGCGCTTCGGATGATTCAGGGAGCTGACCAACATTGTATCCCTCCTTTTTCAGCCTCTGCAAAGCGGCCAAAAGCGTTCGAGGAACATCAAGCAGTGCCGCAGTCGCTTTTTTACCAAGACCAGGAGGATAATCGTAGACAACAAAGGCAATTTTTTTATCCCTGTTGGCCGTTGCCCGCAGACGGAGCCACTGACTGACAATGCCTGCAAGCCTCTCAAGGCGCTCCGCCACCGTCTCGACCTTGCCATCCTCTACAGCACCAAGAATAACCGGACATATCGCGCCATCCATCTCGGGAATGGCATAGGTAAAGGTCATCTGCATGGGCGAAACACCAAGCTCTTTCCATGACTCAAACCCTTGTGTCAAAAGTGGCTGGGCAACAATATAAGGAACGTCAAGTTTTGTCATGATCTCGTGACGCGCCTCAGCCGCCGTGCCCGGCTTGGTCGATCCGGCAGGGCCACCCACAAGACCAAAACCCATCATATTCACCAGAAGATCAATTTTCTCCTTGACAAACCAGTCACGCACCAGTACATGACCTTCAACTCCCGTCACAAAGGCGGGAAAAAGATGAATTCCCCGTTTTTCAAGCACACGGATGGTGTTGTCGATATAGCTTTTTTCCTGAAGCAGGTGTTTACGGAAAAACAAAAGACCGATTTTCTGGCCTTTATCGATATTGATCCCGCGCTTTTTCGACCAGTTTTTATAACTCTTGATATCTGTAAAAAAGGCTGGTGCGTCAGGATGATAGATACCCATGTTCGGCACTTCAACCAGCGCCCCGACAGTGACCGGCTCATTAAAATATTCCCTGAGAATCAGCCGGAACATGTTGGAAATATTCTCCGCCGTCGGCTGCATCCAGTAAGAGTAAACCATCAGCCAGTTCTTGAAATCCTTTGCCTTGTTGGGCACAAGAGGAAGAATGGTGCGCATGATCTTCATGAGCTTCATGTAGCCATAAAGGGCATCCTCATCGCGCCCCTTCACCAGCATTTTGGCCACTTTTTTTACCATGTCGGGCATACCGGCCTTTCCATCCCCGACAGAATAGCTCCCAACCTTGGTCAGTGCCATAGCTTCAGGCATTGACTCAAAAATAAAGATGGTCTTTTCGTTACTCGACTGATCAAGCTGTTGTTTGAACCAGTCGATCTGCTCCTTGAAATTGATCATACTCATAAAAAGGCAATCGGCCTCCTGAATTGCTTTCGCCGCTTCGGGATGCTTTTTTTCAAGATCAATATCACTCAACTGGGTCAACTCAGCTTCAGCGGAAAGAAGCCCCTTAATCTTTTTCCAGAGAGCAGCGTTGTACTGCTCAAGACCGACAACAGCAACAATTTTACGAAGATCAGACATGATAAAATAAGTAGGTACGCATTAGATGTATCTCGCTCACAAAACTATAACACGATATATCTCTAATGTATAAAAGAAGCGGAATAATTCCGAAAATGACCTTTCCGGTTTGGGCAACCGGAAAGGCCTTCGAGAATCAAAAACTCAGGGCAGCCTCAACAATCTGTTCGGCTTTGGCATTGGGCAGGTAAAAATAGCGTCCACCGAGCTTCTGGGCAAGTTTGGGTGCTTCGCCCCTCGACAGATAGTTCATCTGCGTATCAATAACAATGGAAGCTACACCATCAGCCTGGATAGAGAGCGAAAGCGCCTCTATCTCCTTTTCAAGCAGCTCCTTGGATATTTTTTCTGCATTCGGGTCAAAGGTAGCCTGCAACCCGATATTACCGCGACCATCGGTGATCAGCACAAACATGATCTGTGAAATACCTTTGGTACGCGCCTGTTTTGCCGTCTCCCAACCGAGGTAGAGTGCAGAAGCAAGCGGGGTACCGCCTCCGGTAGGAAGCACATCAAGCTCACGCTTTGCACGATCAACACTCTGTGATGGTGGCAAAAGCACCTGCGCCTGCTTTCCACGGAACGAGATGAGAGAGACCTGGTCGCGATGCACGTAAGCATTCTGCAAAAGACTTGCCACTGCGCCTTTGGCCTGGCGCATTCTGTTCAGCGCCATGGAACCCGAAGCATCGACCATGAAAATAAAGAGTGTCCCCGACTTGTCGCGGAAGCGCTTGATCTTCACGTCATCTTTGGTGATAAGCAGAGCCGTTTTTGGCCTCCCGGCCATCTTGCTGTCACGACGGCGAGTCTCCTGCCAGGGTGCTGCAGAAATGAGTGTCGGGATAAGCGCAACTTTATTGGTGCGCATTTCACCGGGCTGGGCCCTTACAAAACGTCCGCGCTTGTTGTTCAGCGCTTCGCCACGGCTGCCAGTCGTCGTTTTCTTTTTTGATGCCAGAGAGATATTCAAAATATTGTCGGGCAGCTCCATCTCAATAGCATCCATCATCAACTCCTCGATCATATCAGGAGTCTCCTTCTTCTCCTCTTCAGCATCAGCATCCGGAGTATCGGCCTGCGCCTCGTCATCTTCACCTTGCGGCTCTTCCTCCTCTGGCGGTTCCTCCTGGGGAGGCATATCGTCCGCTGCGGCCTCCCTTTCGGGCATACGGGTCGCACGGGGAATAAGCACAAGCTTGATGGCCTGTTTCATATCCTCCTCCTCAACATCAGTGCGCTGAGCGAGAGCGGCTGCGGCGATTGCAGCACGAACCGTAAAGATATCGACACGGTTTCCCTCAACACCGAGGCTAATAGCGGTCTGAATCAGCGCACGAATCTGCTCGTCGGTAATCGAAACTCGCGGCAGCAATTCACGGGCAGCCTGGATAAAACCTGTAAGCATCCTCAACTCATCACGGGTATCCTCTTCATCTCTCGTGCCAAGTACGATGTTGACAATTTTTTTGCGTGCCCGGTAGTCGTTCTGCGCGGTAAAAGGAACAATAATGCCAATGCGGTCGAGCAATCCCATCCGCACCTCGCCATCGGTAGGATCATAGGTGCCCACCAGCATGAACTTGGCCGGATGCACCTCACTGAGCCCTTCGCGCTCAACGAGCACTTCGCCTCGCGAAATAGCATCCATGATGTGCGATACCGCCGAGCTGTCGAGAAGGCTGATGGAGTCGACATAGAGCACTCCGCCATGCGCCTTCGAGAGAACGCCGTGCTGGACGACGCGAACTCCGGTTGCAAGGGTTGCCTCCAGGTCAACGCCACCGATCAAGCGATCTTCGGTAACGTTGAGGGGGAGTTCCACGAAGGGTGTCCCTTCGGGAAGAATATCAGCAAATGCCCTGGCGAGCGTCGACTTTCCCGACCCCACGGCCGAAGGAATAACAACACCGCCAAGTTCAGAATCAACGGCCAGCAGCATGAGCGCCTGCTTGGCCAGATCCATCCCTACGATATCGGTAAAAGCTATCATTATACGGCTTCCGCTTCTCCGAGGATTTTAGCGAGTTCACGATCAATTTTTTCACCTGCATCAAGGGTTTCAAGAGGATCCTTGCGCAGACGGTGACGCAGGCAGAGGCCAGCAATCTCCTTGACATGTTTCATGGTCACCACCGTCTCACCACGGAAGGCGGCATGAGCAAAAGCGGTACGGGTAATGGTGAGTTCACCACGGTGACCATCAATACCAAGATTCATACAGAGCTTTGCAATGTCGGTCAGTACCTCATCGGTCATGCTCACTTCTGGAAGCAGATCCTTGGCTGTCTGAATCTTTTTCTGGAGCTTCTGCTGTTCGCGACTGTACTTTTTCATAAAGGCATCGGGGTCTTCATCGAACTCACGGCGGCGTTTGACAATATCGACCCTTTTTGCAATATCAAGAATCGTGATGATACGGGCATGCAGGCCAAAACGGTCAAGAAGCTGGGGACGAAGCTCACCCTCCTCAGGGTTACCGGAACCGACAAGCACAAAACGTGCTGGATGGCGGATACTGATACCTTCACGTTCAACCACATTCTGGCCACTTGCTGCAACGTCAAGCAAAACATCGACAAGATGGTCATCAAGCAGGTTGACCTCATCAATATAAAGGAAGCCGCGATTCGCCTGGGCAAGAAGACCCGGCTCAAAGGCTTTTACACCACTGGTAAGTGCCTGTTCGATATCAATGGTACCGCAAACACGATCTTCGGTTGCGCCAAGCGGAAGGTCAACAACCGGTACAGGAATTTTTTCAGTTTTAAGGGTAGCGGGATCAATAGCCTTATGACCCTTTTTGGCCTCCTCACCTTCAACATATTGATCGACGGTACGATTGTAGGTATCGCCCTCAACGCGATCAATGAGGGGAAGCACTTCGGCAAGCGCCCTGACCGTTGTACTTTTTCCGGTACCCCTGTGACCCATAACAAGCACACCACCGATTCTCGGATCAATGATATTGAGGATCAGACTGAGCTTCATTTCCTCCTGACCAACAATTGCTGTAAAGGGAAAGGCTTGGCCGGACTTCTTTTTTGCGGCAGGCTTGACTGCTTTTTTGAGTTCCGGAGTAGCCGTGACCGTTGAACTCGCCTTTGCCTTTACCGTAGCAGGTTTCTTTGCTGCAGTTTTTTTTGCAACTGTTTCAGTCTGAGTCATAATTGATCGTTTGGTTAATACCTGTTTCTCCGTTGAACCGTGAAATTATTCACCGGAAAAGGCTTACTGTTTTTATGAGCTGAATAAAAGAGATGGAATTTATACTTTTAGAAAGACAATAGAAAATGGTTTTCAAAAACGTTACTCCAGCAGCGCATTTTCTGCTGCTTCCCTGATCGTTTCAGAAAGAGTCGGATGCGCATGAACTGTATTCGCAAGCAATTCCGCAGTAACCTCAAGGCGACGAGCCAGCGCAATCTCTCCGATCAGTTCAACAGCTCCATGTCCCACAATATGCGCTCCAAGCAAGCAGTTGTCAGCAGCATTAAACACAAGCTTTACCAGCCCCTCCAGAGTTCCGCAGGCATTAGCCTTGCCAGAAGCAGCAAACATGGAACGGCCAACCTTAACGGTATAACCCTTTGTTTCCGCATCCCTTTCGCTCAACCCTATGCTTGCAACCGAAGGATCAGCATAGACACATCGGGGAATCATGCTCTCATCAATCGGGAGAGGCTCTTTACCGGCTATTGTATCGACAGCAAGAGCCGCTTCAGCCGAAGCTTTATGGGCAAGCAGCATTCCTCCACGAACATCTCCAATGGCAAAAATATGGTTGACCGAGGTTCTGCAGGCACTGTCTGTTACCACAAAACCGCATGAACTCTCCACGCCGGCATGTTCCAGACCGAGCCCGTCACAATTGCCGGTTACGCCGACAGCAACGAGCAGACAATCAGCAGCTACCGACTGAGGCTCTGCTCCCTCAACCGCAAGAAAACCGTTTATCTTATCTCCTGATACCGTGACACCTTGCAGCTTCGCTCCGGTAAAAACAGTGATACCTGCCTTCTGAAACGAGCGCTTCAGAACTTCCGAAATCTCCTCATCTTCCAGCGGTAACAGCCGTGGCATCATCTCCACAAGCGTCACCGCACTGCCCGCCATGGCATAAAACCAGGCCAATTCAACCCCGATTGCTCCACCCCCCAGCACAATCATAGAGTGCGGAACCCTCTTCAGGGCAAGCGCTTCGCGGCTGGTCAGAATATATTTTCCATCGGGTTCAAGCCCCGGCAGTTGACGGGAGCGGGCACCGGAAGCAACAATGATGTGATCAGCCTGAAGAGTGTCGACACGCACGCCTTCACGAAAAATATCAAGCGTGTGCACTCCACTGAACACCGCATCACCCTGAATAACCTCAACCTGCGACCTGCGCAACATGAAGGCGATCCCTTTTGAGAGCTTCTGTGCCACACCGCGACTCCGTTTGACCGCTTCAGCCAAATCTATAGCAGTACCCTCCACCTTGAGACCGTAGGAGGCTGCTTTTTTAACAAAATTGAACAATTCAGCGCTCTGCAAAAGGGCTTTTGTTGGAATACAGCCCCAATTCACGCAGACTCCTCCCAATGCGCCTTTTTCAATGAGGCAAACCCTCATTCCCGCCTTTGCCGCTCGAAGTGCCGCCTCATAACCTCCCGGCCCGGACCCGATAACGGCAAGATCGACGGCACGAACTGACGAGTCAGGCAACTGTTGCTCGGAATGCATAGAAAATATGGTATGGTTTTTGTTATACTGACAAAGCAATGTATCGCCTTTAGTCTTCATGTACCGGAAAATGCAAAATCAACCACAAAAAAACGAATCCACACAAAAGGATGAACTCCCTCTTGAGCCAAAAAAACTCACCCTGCAGGTAAGCCGAGTGCAGTGTCCGATGCGTATTGATCAATACCTGACGCGCCAGATTGAAAACGCCACACGCAACAAGGTGCAGGAGGCCATCGAGGAGGGGCGGGTGCTGGTTAATGAAAAGAGCGTCAAATCAAATTATCGCATCAAATCCTGTGATCTCATTGAGATGACCTTTCTACGACCACCGGCCCCTGAACTTGCGGCAGAAGATATCCCCATAGAGATTATCTACGAAGACGAGGATCTGATGGTGATCAACAAAAAAGCAGGTATGGTCGTCCATCCGGCCTTTGGCAACTGGACAGGCACTCTTGCAAATGCCATTCTGCACCATATCGGCAAAGATGCAGAAGAACTCGACAAATCAGAACTCCGTCCCGGAATTGTCCACCGGCTCGACAAGAACACTTCAGGGCTCATCATCATAGCGAAAAATCCGGTTGCCCTCCACCGCCTTGCCCGCCAGTTTGCCGACCGAAAAGTGATAAAAATCTATAAAGCCATTGTATGGGGAGTTCCAAATCCACCTTCGGGCACCATAACAACCAATATCGGTCGTTCAAAAAAAGATCGAAAGGTGATGGCAAACTTCCCTTATGAGGGGGAGTACGGAAAAACTGCAATCACTGATTATACGGTTACAGAGAATCTTCAGTGGTTTTCCCTGCTTTCGCTCACACTGCACACAGGGCGCACCCACCAGATAAGGGCACATTTGCAGCATCTCTGTCACCAGATCCTTGGTGACGAAACCTACGGAGGAGCTATTCTTCGCATACTCCCATTCAGTAAAAGTGAAAACTTCGTCAAAAACCTTCTTGAATTGCTGCCACGCCAAGCCCTGCATGCCGAAACCCTCTCGTTTCATCAGCCCTCAAGCCACGCACCACTCTCCTTCACGGCTCCGCTGCCTGAAGATATGCAACACGCACTCAAAAAAATCAGGGCAGCTCTCACTCAAGCCTCTCTTTAAAAAGAAGGATGACACAACATCGATCGCTTGTGATTTGCATTTTTTGAACGATAAAACTATTCTGTACAAAAATGCAATCGCTCGCCTCGGTAGAAACAGGGCAAAACTGGAATGAGACAGGAAAAATGCAAAAAAAGAATCCGATAATCTCTTCTCATAGCTTGCGCTAACAACGAAATAACTATGGAAAACAAATATACAGGCCAGATAAAGGTACTGACACTGGATGACGAAATCGATTTTACAAATGAAATCAGTGACTACCTGAAAAATTCAGGCTTTATTGCTTATTCTGCGAATACCCCCGAAGATGGTTATGCCATATTGGGCAAAAACAATATCGATCTTCTTATTCTTGATGTACGCTTGCCTGGAACAAACGGACTTGATATTTTAAAAAATGTCAAGTCCCTTTATCCTGATATCGAAGTCATCATGGTTTCAGCACATGGCGATATGGATACCGTCATTGATTCAATCAGGCTCGGAGCATTTGACTATCTCCGTAAACCCATGAGATATATAGATATACAAATTGCCATAGAGCGTACACAAAAATATCTTCAAATGCAGCGGAAACTGGCACGCGCTGAAGAGAAATACTCACTGATCACATCTGACATAGAGTCAAAAATAGGGCGCCACTGCATCGGAAAAAGTAAACAGATCATTGATATTTATGAACTTGCTAAAAAAGCATCACAATATTCGGATATCAACGTCCTGATTACAGGTGAAAGCGGAACGGGAAAAGAGATTTTTGCAAGACTTATTCATTACATGAGCCAGCAAAAAGGAAGTTATTTTGGTGCTATTAATTGCAGCGCAATAAGCGAGTCCTTGATTGAAAGTGAATTCTTTGGACATAAAAAAGGCTCATTTACCGGTGCCATATCAGATAAAAAAGGATTGTTTGAAATATGCAATGAGGGAACACTGTTTCTGGATGAAATTGCCGATATGCCATATAATTTGCAATCCAAAATCCTGCGGGCTATAGAAGAGAGAACTATTACAAGGGTTGGTGATACAAAACCAATACAAACAAAATTCAGATTGATTGCAGCGACAAACTGTAATCTGCAAAAAATGGTGGAAGAAAAAAAATTCAGACTTGATTTGCTTCACAGATTGAACACACTGCATATACACATTCCCCCTCTTAGGGAAAGAACTGAAGACATCGGTCCTCTTTTGATAGATTTTACTGAAGAATTTTCAGAAAAAATCAACAAGCCAATAGAATATATTTCAGACGAAGTATTTGAAACTCTTGAAAAATACAGCTTCCCGGGAAATATAAGGGAATTAAGAAACCTGACGGAAAGGGCTATTATCCTTTCTACAGGGAAATCACTGGAAGTCACTGATTTCCCATTACCAACAATGGCAACAATACTCGAAAAAAAGGAACCCTCTGAGAGAAATAACACCACAGAGGAGGCTGAAACAATACGAAAAACACTTGAAGAGTGCGAATATAATCAGGTTATAACTGCAGAAATACTCGGGATGAGTCGATATGCCCTTATACGAAGAATGAGAAAATACAAAATTGATATAGCAAAAAAAGAAGTGTATCACTGAAAGGGCAGCAAATATAAAACGAGATCTGCAATGGCTGCTTTATAACAAGTCTCCCAATGGACCAAGATTAAGGTTCAGGTCTTTATCTGTGAGATGAAATATCTTTTTCAGCTCATCCATCTTGTTTTCAAGCTTCATGAGAGTTTCTCCGAGATTTTCAATTTGATCTTCGGTCAATGAATCGCCTTCAATTCTGCGCATTGCCTGTTTTTCCATCAGTTTACGAATCAACTCAACAAGAGTCAGCACAAGTTTTGCAAGGCCTGACTCCACATTTTCTGGTGTCGCATTTATTCGCCCTTGATTACCAGAATTAATTTTTTCGAGTTCGGCCATTATCTCTTCGGAAGAGCCTCCGTAAAACAATATTTTATCTTCTTCCATCGCTATTCAAGCTTAATTTGAGCAAAATTATATGGGGGCCACGGGCCAGTCAAAATCACATTATGTTCAGGATAAATTGATTGCATGTCGGCAACGAATGCAAGAAGTTCGTTTTTGGCAACCCGGTCTATCAAAAGCACTGCGTCTATAATACATCCCGATGTTGATCTTTTTTTAAAATCGACAATATCGGTTATCTTTTTAAGATCCCGAGCAACTGCGGACTGTATATTTTCAATATATTGCACATGTTTTTCTTCAGCCCTGTGTTGATGGTATTTTTTTAATAAATAGTTTTTATTTTCAGTACCTCCCAGCAGTATATCAGGAGATGAACAGGTAATATCTGGACTCTGTTCATGAACAGGAGTTCTCTGATATTGATGTGAAAAAAAGAGTCGTAATGAATACTCTTCTTTATTCATTACCCTGTTCAATGCCTTGATAAATAATTCTGAATTTTTTTCCAACAAAGCGGTGACATCAGTACAGGATGGTACAACTGAGCCATACCTCATCGGAAGAATTGAATATTTTTTTGAAATATCATCCACAATTTCAGCATAAGCCAACACCTCTTGGCGGGAAGTTGACAATGTATTGTCAGGTTGAGATGAAACTATAGCAGTGAGCGTATTGGCAGAGACAAATTCAAGCTCAACACCTGTGCCTGATGAAAAAGAGCCAATACCAGGAGATGAGGAATTATTAACTTGGTTTGAGTCAAGAATGGCATAAACAATTACAGACATACCTGACAATGATAAATTATTTATAACAGAATTAATTGACAGCCCTTCTTTTTTCCATTGTCTCCACAGAACTCAGCAATACCCTTAAACCAAGATAGACAAGGTCTATATCAGCCACTGAAATTACTATATCGCCAGTAATCACAACCCCTTTTGTTAAAACACGATCCAGAACATCAAGGATTGTAATTTCTCTGTTTGTTTCATAGAGATTTTCTTGCATATTAATTTGAAAGATTAACAAAAGAGTAAGGTGGCCAGGGACCTGCGATTTCAAGAGAGAGGCCAATATTTTCATGTTCAACAAGCAAAGAATCAGTAGTTTTAATAAAATTATCAAGATTTTCTTTTCGCAATAAAAAGGAGGCATTGATAATCATATCATCTTCATCTTCTGCTATTTTTTCCTGAGAAATCGCATGTAAACGATATTCATCAGAAAATTCATTTATCCGATTAAAGAGATTCTTTGAGAGAGTGTTGTATATCTCGTTGATTTCCTTCCCAAGAATATCAGCCTTTTTCTTTTTAAGAATATAGGCTTTACCTGGCGAACTCTCTTTAATTTGCAGTTCAATATCAGCAATATTTTGACTTAACAGAACGATATTTTCTACTATCTTTGTATTATTACAAAACGCCTTTACTGACCATTCTTCTTTATTTTCAAGATAAAGAAGGTTTTTTTTAAAGTCGCTTGCATACCTGGTTACAAAACTCTTTAGACTCTCTTCAGATTTATAGATTGTTCCAAAATTAAAAGGAATCACTGTATTCGCCTGCATGATGAGCCCAATGACTTTCAGGTGTGCTCTGACATTTGCATCCAGCCAGGACTCATCAGATAATCTTTTTTTAATGTTAACCTCAGAATAATCGTCTTCTGAAACATACTTTACAGCAGTATAAAGACCGGCTGCTTCTATAAAAAATATCTCATCACATCCTGAATAACTTTTTAGCGAAGGCTCTTCAAGAGTAACACAAAAAATGTAAAAAAGTTTAGTATCATTACATTCAGAGACCTCTTCAGAGTCAATTGTTTTCATCTTCTGAATCATCATAGTTTGACATTCTTGTGAATGACAATATTTCCATTTCGGAATCTACGGCAACAGCATAAAATAATCTTATTTTTTTAGGCGGAAGATTCATTGATTTCAAAAAAGAATCATCCTCATAGACCTCTGCAACAGTTTTCCATATATCACCAGATTTTTCTACACGTATAACGGTTACCTCGGTAGTTTTTATATTCTCTTTAAGAAATTTAATTACAGCATTTCTTACATTAATAATCTTGCTCATTATATGCTCCAATCGGTTATATTAAAAATGCGAATAATTTCTTACAGTACCTGTAGACAAGCTTTCGCTGATCTTGTTAATTTTGTTTATCCAGTCTTATTTGTTCCAGCTTTTTCAGCAAATCATCCTCCTGCCTGTCATATTCTTCCTCATCAATTTCATCAAGCTCAAACCTAAGCTGAAGTGCCATAAGTCGTTCTTTAACAGTGCCTTCATCTGATGTCTCTTTCTGTACAACATCGTTGATTTTTTCAGCAACAAATATAAGGCCGTTTAATGGCGCAAATAATATGTCATCTATAATAAAAATATCAGCCCCCTTTAGTATTGATCGAAAGGTTTACAAAATTATATGGTGGCAGTGTGCCTACGTATTTGAAGGTCATAATATCTCCATATTTTTTGTCAAGCTCATTTACAGCCACATCAAATTCAGGCTCTTTTATCTCCTTGATAAGAAAGGCCGCATTCAGTATCATAAAATTGCCGTAGTTATCAGTGATCTTTACATCATCGGCAATAGGCGTCAAGATATCAAGAATCTGTTTCTTATAACTCTCAATTTCTTTTTTAAGTGCTTCCCCAACCATTTCACCAATTTTTACCCGTTGATAGTGAATTTTATCGGGAGGTTGGTTCAACAGTTTGTCTCTGAGAGATCTTATACTGTCATACTTCTGTATGATATTTTCATAAATCTTTGATTCTTCTGCAACAACTTTAAGCCCAAGCTCCTTCTTGCCGTTCATTTTACTGAGCAAATCATCAAGCCTGCGATAATCTTCAGTGAGTATACGAACGATTGCGTCATCAGTGTCATGTGGCGAGATCGTAGAAAACCTGACAGGAAGAACATTAAAACGCTTCATCACCTCTTCAAGGACTTTTTGATGAGAAATCATATTAGCACGCCTTGCCTGATACTGAATATCAGGCGATGCACTTACCACAGCACATATATCTTTATAGGTAACACCATACACCTGATCATCACGAGTCCCTATTCCGATGGGGCCAAAATTAATTTCTTCGGAATTTCTGATTATTCCGTATATATATCGTCCCTCTTTTACAATATCAATACCCATATCTTTAATAATCTTCAGTCAATTTAAAGTTCCCACTTTTCAGGAAGAATCCGCAAGTCTATAAAATTAAATATGGGCAATGGGCCCGTGTAATAATAATCACTTCTCTCCTTGAATTTTTCACCAAGATCAGTCATAAGATGGTCAAACTCAACTTCTCGGCCCTTGTCAAGTAAAAACGCGGTATTCATAAACATCGCTTCACCTGTTGTTTTGTTGTGCTTGCAGGCAACAACTGTCTTTCGAAAAGCTGTCACAATTTCGTCAGCTTCAAATTCTTTCTTTTTTTGCAAAGCCTCTTCTATCAAATGTCCCGCCTCAAGAATAAGGGCTTTTCTTTTTTCTTCATCAACCAATTTTTCAATTTTACTTCTCAGTTTTTTTAACCCGGAATTTTCTTTATCAATCTCTTTATAAATAACTCCCATATTTCGCCATGATGCTTTAAGATTAAATTCAACCTTGTTTTCAAAGCGCTCAAGAAGTTCGGATAATTCACTATACCGTCGATCAAGAAGATTTCTGATTTCATCCGGAGTTGCTGCTACGGTACCAAACTTGACAGGAATAACACTGCTAAATTGACTCATCACCGCTTCAATGACTTTTTGATGAGCAAGAATATTTTCAGGATTTAATACAAAATGGTCAAGAGGATGGTCACTGACCACCATACTTAACCCCTGAAATCCTACGGTACTCACCAGGTCACCTCTTCCACCTATTCCTATAGCACCAAAATTGCACTCATAACTCGTTGCAATTATACAATAAACATATTTACCGTCCTTTTGCATATTATTTCTTTATTTTAACCAGGTATAATGGTTCATTGGATATATTTTCAGATGACTGTTTAATAACTGCTGAATATTCAAGCAATATTTTGTAGGCATTATTAATATTGATAAAACCCTCACTATTATTATCTGCTGCCCCTTCGCTGTTTTTATCAGGATGAGTTAATCCTGCTTTGAGGCGATATGCCTTTTTGAGATCCGACTCTGATTTAAAAGAATCAATACCAAGAACTTTTTTGGCTTTTTCAATATCCTCTTTATTCAGAGTTTTACATTCAAGAGTATAAAAGCTGTAGCACGGCAGAGGGCCAACTATCTTGAAGTTAAGCTGATCTGAATACTTGCTGTCAAGATTGTCAATAGTCTCCATAAAGGAGTTTATATTCTCTTTATGTACCAAAAAAGCAGAATTAAGAGGCATCTCATCATTCATCGTCTCGTGCTTTTTTATATCAAGACAAAACGGCTGTAATGAATTGGCAACATCAAGATTAACCTTGTTGTTTTTTTCGTCAATTTTTTGCTTTATCAATTTTCCGATCGAAATACTGTCAGCCTCATCATAACTGCTTTTTTTGGAAATTTCTTCCCTCAAAAGCCTTACTTGTGACATCTCGGATATTTTTCCAATAAGATCCGGGAAATTATTCCAGAGGGCCACCACATCAAATTCTTCAACATTATCTATAACTTCAAACGTCTCTTTTATAACAGTATGACCATTTTTCAGTATTTTAATAACATCATTTCCTGAACTGACTATTGTTCCAAGTTGCATTGGAATTATTTTTGAGCAACCGCCGCTCATAATTCTTTCGATTTTTTGTTGATGATCAACAAGGAGATGTGCAAGAGTTTCTCTATCCATATATTCAAGCTTTTCATCCCTTGTATCCGATACAACCGCAGAAACATCACCATACTCTATTGAATAGATGCCAGATTTCAACACTGTACTTCTGATTTTTTCAAAACAATCGTTTGGAACAAATCCGTATATATAAATACCTTGCTTATTCATTACTTGCTATTTTAATATATTTTCGTTTTGATGTATGACGAGCTGTATTGCCTGTTCAAAGTGTTTTTCCATGATAAAGATCTCCATTGTATCTGAAGTTTCCTTATTGTCAATGACTTCGCGAATTGCACACATTTTTGCTTTTTGACAGATAAACTGTATATCAGCCCCAGTCATACGTTCTGTTTTTCCGGCCAAAACCGTCAAACTCACATCCTCTCCAAGAGGCATTTTTTTGGTGTGAATTTTAAATATTTTTTCTCTTGTCATTAATTCTGGCAAGGGAACTTCAAACATAAGATCAAATCTTCCGGAACGTAACAGTGCCGGATCAATGATATCAATCCGGTTTGTTGCGGCAAGCACCGTGACACCATTTAACTCTTCAATACCATCCATCTCTGTGAGAAATTGACTGATAACCCTTTCAATGACTCCAGATTCCGTGCCATCATTCCTTCTGCGTGGCGTAAGGCTGTCAATTTCATCAAGAAAGAGGATTGTTGGTGCAGATTGCTTGGCAAGACGGAAAAGTTCACGCACGCCTTTTTCTGATTCTCCAATAAAACGACTGAGTATCTGTGGCCCTTTGACTGAAATAAAGTTCACACCGCTCTCACTGGCCAACGCTTTTGCAAGATATGTCTTTCCAGTTCCGGGCTTTCCGTACAGTATTATTCCTTTAGGCGGTTTTGTATCTGTTTTTTTAAAAAGTTCGGCATATTTTACCGGCCACTCCACACTCTCTTTTAATGCCTGCTTGATCTCTTCGAGTCCGCCTACATCTTCCCATTTGACATCGGGAACCTCTACAAAGACTTCGCGAATAGCAGATGGCTCAACCTCCTTCATTGCATCAAGAAAATTATCCATCGTAACTTCTAACTGCATCAAAAGCTCATAAGGAATCTCTGATAACTCAAAATTAATCTGTGGCAGAATTTTCCTTAATGCTGTCATCGCGGCTTCCCGCGCAAGAGCCTCAAGATCAGCTCCCACAAAACCATGAGTAATATCAGCTATTTTTGACATATCCACATCTTCTGACAATGGAATGCCCCTTGTATGGATATGAAGAATTTCAAGCCTGCCTTTTTTATCGGGGATTGAAATGGATATTTCACGATCAAAACGACCAGGACGCCTTAATGCCGGATCAATAGAATTCGGTATATTTGTTGCGCCAATAACAATGACTTTACCTCTCGACTCTAATCCGTCCATCAAAGATAAAAGCTGAGCAACAACCCTTTTTTCTACCTGTTTTTCACCACCCATATCCTCCCTTTTGGGTGCAATGGCATCTATTTCATCAATAAAAATAATTGACGGGGCATGAGACTGAGCCTCAGCAAAAATATTACGAACCCTCGCTTCACTTTCGCCGTAATACTTGCCCATAATTTCAGGGCCTGAAATATTTATAAAATACGCATCAGTCTCCTGAGCCACAGCCCTTACAATAAGTGTTTTCCCCGTACCAGGGGGGCCATACAGAAAAACACCTTTTGGTGGCTCGACTCCGAGTCTTTCAAATATTTCAGGATATTTCAACGGCAATTCAATCATTTCACGTATACGTTGAACCTGATTGCCAAGCCCCCCTATATCTTCATACGTGATCTTATTTGACCTTACTTCATTTTGCTTCGATAACTCAAGCTGAATTGTCGTATCAGGATGGATAAGTACAACTCCATCTGGCGTAGTCGATGTGATTGTATAGTAGATTGAGCCGGAGCCAAAAAGAGTAGCCTTGATTTTGTCACCCTTGGTAACCGGCAATCCATTAATGAGTGATCCTATGTATTTGGCGTCATCAGCTTTTATCAGTGAACTGGACTTTGTTACAGGTTTTAGCGTTATTTTCGCAGCTTGACGAAAAACCGTTTTATTGATTAAAACTTTTTCATCAATACCAACACTGGCATTCTCCCTGGTTATGCCGTCAACCTGAATAATCCCCTTATCCCTGTCCTCTGGATAGGATGGAAGTATTTTGACAGGAGTAGAGCGTTTACCCGCTATGAGCACAATATCACCTGAAGCCAACCCTGCACGAACCATGTCAGCAGGATCAATTCTTGCAATTGCGCGTCCTACATCCTTGACTATCGCTTCTTTAACCTTCAGTACCAGCTCATCATGACTCATATTGCACCTCTGTTTAACTCTCTATTTTTATCAAAGAGCACCCCTTTTAACCTCTTCAAAGCAGCTACACCCTTGATTTCATCAGGAAAAAGAGGAACAATTACTACCTGTAATTTATTAAACCGATCATGAACCTTATCAATATACTTTAATTGAGCCCTCTTTCTTTGCCGACAAAATCCGGATTCATCAGATTCCATGACGTTATTGAGAATCAACTGGCGCGTCGTAATCCTGAAGTTCCTGAGTTCCACCAGCAATCTCTCAGTCTCCATAATAGCCATATCCTCAGGAATACAAACAGGAATAAACTCACATTTATCACTGTTACCAAAAAGAGCAGCTATCCGCTTCACCGTCTTTTTCAGATTAAGGAGCATAACATCTGCCTCATCTTCCTTGTACTCACCAGAAAAAGACTCAACCATATAACGATACTTCCACCTCATTTTAGCAGCCATCCTGATCCACTCATCCAGCAGGATTGGAGAAGACAAAAGGCGCAACGCATGTCCGGTCGGAGCCGTATCTACAACATATTTTTCGTAATTATTCTCTTCAATCAGGTCGATAATAGTCTTGAAACTCATGACTTCATCAATACCAGGTATTGAAAGACTCATCATCTGCTGAATATCATCTTCATCAAAATTTGTGGAGGTATCAAAAAGTTTAACAAGTTCAGCTTCATGCTCTTTTTTAAACTTTTTAAATGCTTCATCTGCAGAAATCTCTATAGCGGTGAGGTTTGCAACATTATGAACCGGTTGGAGTCTGAATCCTATCTCTTGATCGAGACTATCAGAAATCGAGTGCGCCGGGTCAGTTGAAATTACCAGGGTTTTAAAATTTTCGGCCAACCCTATTGCACATGCAACAGCGCAGCTTGTTTTGCCAACGCCACCTTTACCGCCGAAAATAATCATGCTAAGGTCTTTGCTTTCCAAACCTGTCAGCGGCATTGTATTACTTTTTTATTCTTATTTCAAGAATGCCATTTGTGTACTTTTGTTGAATTGAATTATGTTCAATTTTAATCGGTAACAACAACTCTTTGCGATAACTCTTTTTCTGACTTTTTGTGGAGATCTCAAGTATATCTTCCTTGAAATCAACAATGATATCAGACTCTTCAATACCCGGCATTTCTGCGATTATTACAACTTCATCACTTTCATCAAAAACATCCGTTATAGGCTCCCTCTCTTCATTTACTTTCGGCCCTTGAGGCGTTTTGACTATATTTCCAAAAGTCTCTACTTTTGGAGAACCACCTATTGCTGATTTGATTGTAAACCCATACACTCCTTTCATTCCTTTTTTCAACTGATCCAAATTGAGTTCTCCCTCACGATTAACCGCTCCGGTTTGCTCAAGTTTTCCCGCCAAATCAACTAATTTTTCAATTCCTTTAAAAAGACCTCCCAAACCGAGAAAATCGAATTCTGATTCTGATTCACCCTTTCTGCCACCCTCTTTTTCATATTTCATGATACAACTCCTTTCTTTGGCTTTGTCATAGCTTCCAATTTCTCTATACGTTGCTGCAAATCTTCCTGTAACAGCTTTTGCTCAGTATCTTTAGTTGCTTTTATAGAAAGATTTGGATCCTCCTGCCACCAGTTGATACCCATCTCAAGGGCTTTATCAACCGATGCAATCAAAAGTCTTATCTTAATTGTCAACAAGTCTATATCAGCAATCTGTATCTTAATATCTCCGGCTATCACAATGCCCTTGTCCAGAACCCTTTCAAGTATATCTGCAAGACCTGTCGCATTAACAGCATGTTTTAATTCTGCCATGGTACAATAAAATTTAATACTCTATTTGGATAGTCGTAAATCCAGGATTTGAGTTGGCCTCACCGTAATGGTTACTATTCTGATGATGAAGCAAATGAGAGCTATGTTCATAAATATTCTGAATAATTCTTAATCTATTTTGAACATAATCAAGTCTGAACAGTATTTTTGCCTCTTCAGTCATCAATCGTTGTTTCTCCTTTTCAAGCATATACAACTCAAGAAAATCAGCCGTATCATGTTTCTTTGCAGATGCTTTGGTGACGGTATGGAGGGTTTTTATATGACTGACACCCCTCTTGGGATTCATAATCGGCATAATAATCTGATTTGATTACGGTTTCTATGACTATGAGTACAAGTCAATGAGCTCATTAACTATACCACGTACTCTCTCCTGATTTGTTTTGGATCCTACCCTGCTCGTCTCAGAAGTCAAAATATCCTGACAAACTTTTTTGAACATTTCATTTGACCGGTCCGGCCTTGCACCAAGAACATTCAATGTTTTAGCAATCATAATAGCACCCCGAATTGTAGGATCAAACTCGGTCTTCCCAGATTCACGCAACCCGCGCACAATTTTAACAATTTTTTCAGCATCATCAAGTGACATACCTGATTTTGCATGAGTAATCATAAGCTCTGTTTCGTAATCGAAATAATCAAGATCCATGGTAACCATCCTGTCGCGCAAAGCGTCCTGGGTTCTGTTGACACCAGCATATTCTTCAGGATTCGAAGTAAATATAGCCCTGAATTCGGGATGAACCTTCATATAATACTCTTCTTCATTCGATGAAGAGGTACTCAACATCTTTTCCTGAAGAATTGGAAGAAGAATGTTATTTGCTTCAGGACGTGACCGGGTAAACTCATCATACACAAGAGTAAAACCTTTCTTTATTGCAATAGTCAAGCGATTGTTTACCCACTGCTTCGTCATATCCTCTTCATACTTGTGGACAGAGTGAATAAAATTATCATCCAGCCGTCTGTATTTATAACCCTGCTCGCTTCCAATAAGGTCAGATGTCTTGTACTCAGAATCACCATGAATAATAACAACAGGACGTCCGATTTTGCTTGCAAGATGCAGCGCAACAGTTGTTTTGCCGGTGCCGGAGGGGCCTCTGAAATGAACAGGAAATCCTGCCTTCATATAAGTCAAACCACGGCTTGTTATATCTCTGATGTAGTCCGTTTCGACAAAATTAGGCATGGGCTTAGGCTCAAGCACTGTATTCATCTCATTATCATTTCCTTGGCGACGCATAGGTACAGGCTATTTGAAATTTTATTAAACTCACTTACTTAAAATTCACTTCCAAAAAAACATAAAAGCAAGATACGGATTTTTTGTTAAAAACCCATATCTTGCTTTAACTTTATTAGTTACTTGACGTTCTTCTTTACGGGATAATATAGATTTTCAATCTTTGAAACTTTCCCCGCATCCAGCAAACACTTGGCCGCGAAACCAATCTTCATCCTTGTTTCATGTAAAGGCTCTTCCATGTCAGAAACTTTAACACCTTCATGATGACTGTTGATGTACTGGAAAATCTTGTCCTCTAAAGTAAGTTCTTCATGAGCTATCGGCAGTTCAATATTTTCAGTCGGTGTTTTCTGCTCAAAAACAGGCAACTCTTTAATAACTGCTACAGCAGCCTCAGCTTTTTCTTCGTTTTTCTCAACTGCTTTTTCAACTTTTTTTGGACTCTCCACCTCTTGATAACCACCACCTCTTATCGCAGCAATCTGCTCCTGCATCTGTTTCCAATGCTCAGCACCCTGCGCTCTGTCACTTGAATAACTGCCCAGAAGAGCTGAAGTAGACTTTCTCAATTCTGTAACTTCACGGCTGATTCTATCAAACAAAGCATTATATTCTTTCAGTCTTTCAGCATCACCTTGATCCAGATCTTTTCTCAACTTGCGAGCCGCATTATCGTTTTCACTGCTTATCTCAGCAATTCTACCCTGAATGCTTTTGAGCAAGGCTTGTGTATATTCGAATCGGTCATTCCTTGTTTTACTCAGTTCCGCCCTGAGCTCATCACTCATCTCCTTGTGCCCGGTTCCGAATTTTTCAAGCATTTCATTTGTATAATTGAAAATACTCGACACTTCATCACTTATTTTTCCAATGTACAATCCATAGTCAGCCATTCTTGACTGTTCATTCTGTGCACGTGATTTATTTTCTTCAGAGAAAAAATTACCCAAATCACTTGCCAATACGTTTCTTGCTTTAGAGAAATCCTTGATCAACGCGTTTGTTGAAGACTTGAAATCCTGAACTTCCTTTTCGATACCTTTAATATCTTTCTGTATGGAACCTATCAACTGTCCATAGTTACCAATTCTCTCTTTCTCCCCCGCAGCAAGATTGCTCTTTAATTCAGCAGCGTTTGCACTCAAGGTTGCGGCAGTTTTTTCCTGTTCATCGCGATACTGCTGCAATTTTTTTCCAACATTGGCAACAAGTTCTTCATTATCCCTCACGCGATCCTTAAATGAAGACAACATCTCTTCACTCAAGCTTTTCATTTCATTAGCCAGTCCCATCTTACTCTCCGTTTTTGGTTAAGTATTACAAATACTGTTCTTTGCTTATAATATATTTAGCATTTTTAATATCCCTGATATTGATATTTTCACCTTTTTCAAGTAATGATTCCAGATATGCCATCACCTCTTTATGTATATCCTGAAAATCAGTCAATATCTTTATGACAGTCTCTTTTCTCTGTTCCTGTATTTCTGCAATTTGGGCCAGTTGCTCTTTCAGTAAAGCATTTTTATCTGAAGCATCTGCTGCACTATAATCGGAGATATTTACTATTATATTTTTTAATGACTGGGTAAACTCTTTCTGGTCTTCTATAAAAGCAAAAAAATGTTTTTTTGCATTACACTCCTTTTCATCAAGCAAACTATAGATATCATCCATGATGATATTATAATCCTTTTTTCGCAACGACTCTCTCTTAGCAAGTGCCTCACAGAGTTTAGAACTCACATCAGCCCGCCTTTCCTTGAGATATTCCAGGGAATGCTCAACACTGTCAACCAGTAAATGACACGATTCTTTAATATTTTCGGAGGATTGGAATGCGTTCTGGATTTTCTTTATTCTAGCCTCATCAGAGTCACCGATATTTTCAGAAGCCACCGTCTCTTCACCCAACTCTTCCTCAATATCCATCTTGACTTAATTATATATCATGAAAAACCAACAACACTTTATTTTTTTTTACGTAAATGCTCTGCTGAAAAAAATGAGTTCTTGGTAAATCATGCTCGCTGGACATTAATTCCGGAGGACGCTTTAGCAAGAACAATCATTCAACTGCTCGCTCTCTTACGCTGCTTTTGCAGTCAGGCCGATTGCTTCAGCATATTTCAGGTAGGTCTCTACAGAGGCAACTACTACACGTGCTTCAATAGCAAGAAGTTCAATACCTACAAGTGATACCCTTACCCATGCGTCAACAACAACACCCTTGTCAAGAATACGGTCAATAACCTCTACGAGGCTTGATGAACCAATCGTTTTTTCTACTGCCATGATAAATCTCCAGTTGTTTGTTACTTCAAAATCCGTCTTGTAAAGAGAGGGACGGTCGGCCTCACCAAATAAGAGTTGCATATAGTGTGCCAATGTAACTGAACGAGTCAATGCACTCCGTGCGATAACAGATAACCTATTTTTTTAAATAGTGATATATAATTTATTATTTATTTTCCGACTGACTCTCCGGATTAATAGCAGCCTCAACGAGGGCGCTTTTTCCGGAAGAGCACCGCACAGTTGTGCGAAGTGCTGTTCGCTTCACCCTCTCACTCTGCCAGGCCCCCTTACAGATGCCCTTTCAGGTAGTCCTGCCGATGCTCTTCAGCAAATCGCTCAATTGCATATCGTAACATGACTCTTGGCATCCGCCGGTAATGTTGCAATAAAAAGCCCTCCAGCAGTGTCTGGTTACGCTTGCCAACCTCCCTGAGCATCCAGCCCACAGCCTTATGAATCAGCTCTTCACGATCCTGCAACAATTTTTCAGCAAGAGCAAGGGTGTCGAGAAAATCTGCACGACGAATGAAGTGAAACGTCGCTATAATGGCAATTCTTCTCTCCCAGAGCGCTTCCGACCCTGCAAGCAGGTAAAGAGGTTTTCTCGGACGATGAAGTAAAAAACTTCCGACAATATGCTCTGCCGAGACATCAACCAGATCCCAGTTATTAATAAAGCGGGTGTTTGCAAGATAGAGTGTGTAGATATGCTCCCTCATCGCTTCGTCGCCCTGGACAAAACGACGCATAAGCATCAAAAGGGCAAGCAACCGATCTTCATGATAGTCGGAGGCAAGTAGCCTAACAACTTCCGACAAAGGGGTATCATCAAGCGTACGGGAGAGCGTTCTCAACACCGGAACCCGAATACCACGAAAAAGGTCACCTTCACCATACTCTCCAGGTCCGGTTTTAAAAAACCTCTCTGCAAACAGTGCTGCCCCGGGATTTGAGATCACTTCAAGATTTTTGATAATCACGGCAACAGTATCGCTCATGACAAAACCCTTCTCAACGTGTTTAAATACAAATAAGTTACATATTTCCCAAAGTAGTGCCCAGCACTACCAAACTGTCATCTCCGCTATAAGCTCAAATTGCTCACAACACGGGCAATCTGAAATAGACCAAAATAAACGAAAAAGTCAATCGTTAAGCATGTTCGGCAAGTTTACTCCACCGGCTCATCTCCTTTTCAAGCTGCTGCTGGAGCCCGTAAAGCTCAGAGCCCAGTTGCTGCTGCAAAGCGAAATCGCTTCCAGCCAATGCAAGGCGCTCTGCTATCTCCGACTGACGACTTTCAGCCTCATGAATTGAATGCTCAAGCAGCTCCAGTTCACGCCTCTCTTTGCTGGTAAGCTTCCCCTGCTTTAACGAAGGTGCTACAACAGGTTTCGGCGCATCCGGCACTTTTTTAGCCGGCTTTTTCTCACCCTTCGTCCCGTCCGCAGCTTTCAGTTCAAGATAGACCGTATAGTTACCCGGGTAACGACGGATGAGACCATTCTCCTCAAAGGCAAAAATATACTCAACCGTACGATCAAGAAAATAGCGATCGTGACTCACCACCATGAGGCAACCCGTGTAGGTATCGAGATAATCTTCAAGCACACGGAGCGTAGGAATATCAAGGTCATTGGTAGGCTCATCAAGCAGTAGCACATTGGGCGAATCAATAAGCTGCTTTAACAGATAAAGCCGCCGCCGTTCTCCACCGGAGAGTGTCTTTATATAGCTGTACTGGGTAGAGGGAGCAAAAAGAAAACGCTCAAGCATTTTCGAGGCCGAAAATACCATACCATCCTTCGTCTTGATCTGCTCGGCATGTTCCTGAATATATTCGATCACCCTCTTGGAGTCGTCAAGTCCCCTGCTCTGCTGATCATAATAACCGATGTTCACCGTCTTGCCGAGATCAATATGACCGCTGTCCGGCTTGACGCGCCCTGTAATCATATCAAAAAGGGTGGTTTTGCCCGAACCGTTCGGCCCGATAATACCAATACGATCCCCCTTCTGCAAATGGTACTCGAACGATTGCAACAGCAATTTGTCATCGTACGATTTTGAAACCTGATGAAACTCAATGATTTTATCGCCCAGCCTGCCGGAGCCAAACCCGATCTCAAGCTCTTTCGCCTTCTCCTTTTTGGGAGCATACACCAGACTTTCGGCCCGCAGCATACGCGCCTTCTGTTTCGTTGTCCGAGCCTTGCATCCGCCCCTCATCCAGTCAAGTTCCTGACGAACAAGGGCTGAACGCTTGCGGTCATCCCGTATCGCCTGCTCCTCCTGCTCTGCCTTTTGCACAAGATAGCTTGAATATCCTCCGGTATAGGTAATGGCTGTCCGGCCATCCATTTCAATCATACGCGTGGCCACCCGGTCAAGAAAATAACGGTCATGCGTAATAAGCAGCACCGCACCCTGATAGCGCCGGATATAATTCTCCAGCCACTCAACACTGTCGGCATCAAGGTGGTTGGTCGGCTCATCAAGAATAAGACCGTCACTCGGCACAACAAGCGCATGAGCCAAAGCCACCCGCTTGCGCTGCCCGCCGGAAAGCGTGCCCATAAGTGCCGCAAGGTCATAGAGGCCAAGTTTACCAAGCACCATTTTGGCATTTGATTCAAGCTCCCACGCTCCGCACACATCAAGCTCGTGGGCAAGCCGACTCATCTTCTCGATCAACGAAGGATCTTCACTATGCCTGGTTTCAAGCTCCTTGCAGACCATTTCATACTCATAAATCAGATCCATGGCCTTGTCACTCGACTTCAGAATAGCCTCAAGCACCGTATCCTCCGCATTGTAGGGCGAATCCTGCGGCAGATAGGCAATCCTCTTCTGGTTAGCCACCATCACCTTACCCTTGTCAGGAGTTTCCACCCCGGCAAGAATTTTCAAAAGCGTACTCTTTCCACTACCGTTCGCCCCGATAATACCAATCTTGTCGCGATCATCAATACCAAACGAAACATCCTCAAACAAGTGTTTAAGACCGTATTTCTTCTGTAATCCTTCAACTGTTAAAAGCACCATACCTCTATCCGTTCCTTCTACTTATATTCATTCATCACCACTCATGGACAATGCAAAAGAGTGCAATATAACCATTGCACTCAGTTTTGCCGCCATCTCATTGTGCGGTTTTTACCGGAGAACAACCTGAAAAAACGCAAAACTTTTCTCTTCTCTGTTTTTTTCATAAACTGTGCAAACTAAGAGGAAAACATACAGGAATTACCCTGCACAACCCCCTCGAAAAAAAATGAACGTCAGATGAGTGAATTAGAAGAATTACTGGCATGGAGCAATCTGCCCGTGCCCGGAGTATTGCATCAACTACCCCAACACCAGCAGCAAGAGGTGATTCACTGGGCAAAAACAGTTGTCAACCACAACACCGAAGGACTTGATGACCTCTATAATGCCATAAGCATGATCGTCAAATACATCCCCAATTTTATGGTCATTCCGCTCATGGTCGAGCATATCCGCCCCCGGATAGCCGCAGGAGTGTGCATCAAAATGGGCGTTGAACAAGCCACCGGCTACGCCAACGACCTCCCGCTCGAATACTTCTGCGATGTATCCAAACATCTCGACGCAACCATGATGGCAGAAATTCTTCAGAAAATGAGACGACAGAACGCCGAAAAATTTATCTGCCACGAACTCAAGCACCATCAAAGCCGCATACTCGACATAGCCCAACATCTTGATCTGCGCCTCCTCGAAATCGTGGCTAAGCTCGTCACGTTTACCGAAGAGGGGAGTGAACATGCCAGCTCCACCCACAAAACCATTATCGATAAAATCAAAACAATGCAATAACAGAACAAAATTGAACCTGCACGCTCTCCCCATATAGCCGTTTTTCAGTTAAGTCCAGTGCCCAGGTTACATCCCGAGAAAGGCTCTCTTTACCTCCTTGTTGTCGAGAAGTTCTTCACCAGTTCCGGTCAGCACAATTTTCCCGGTTTCAATAACATATCCCCTGTGGCTGATTTTCAAGGACTGATAGACATTCTGCTCAACAAGGAGTACAGTAACTCCGCTTGAGTTAATGGTACGAATGGCACCAAAAACCACCTCTGTAAAAAGAGGAGACAATCCCAGACTTGGTTCGTCAAGAAGAAGGAGTTTCGGATTACCCATCAACCCTCTTCCTATGGCGAGCATTTGCTGCTCACCGCCTGACATGGTTCCTCCCAGTTGATTACGCCGTTCAGCAAGTTTCGGAAAAAGGGCAAAGACCCTGTCCATATTCAGTCGACGCTCCTTCTGGTACAGGTAGCCTCCCATCATCAGATTTTCAACAACGGTCATATCCGCAAAAATCTTTCTCCCCTCCGGAACATGAACAATCCCGCGCTGAACAATGGTGTGAACCGGAAGAGGATGCAGCGATTCATGATCAAGGGTAATGGTGCCAGTTGATTTGATGATACCCGAAATAGCTTTAAGCAGGGTAGATTTACCGGCACCATTGCTACCGACAACAGAGACGATTTCGCCTTCGGCAAGGGTAATGTTAATGTCTCGCAAAACAGGCATCTCACCATAACCCGCATGGAGATTTTGAATATCAAGCATTATGGCCACCTCCAAGGTACGCGTCTATGACATCAGGATTATTGGTAATCTCTTCTGGTGTGCCTTCCGCAAGCTTCTCTCCGGAGTTCAGCACAACTATACGGTCACAAATTGAGGTAACTGCCTTCATGTCATGTTCGATAAAAACAATGGTCGCCCCTTTTTGCCGAACCCCACGGATGATCTCAAGAATAGTATCGGTTTCCGTATGGTTCAACCCGCCACATATTTCGTCCAGCAGCAACATTTTCGGATGGGTAGCCAGCACACGCGCAAGTTCAAGCTTTTTTTTCAAACCAATAGGTAACGATCCTGCAGATTTGCCCGCATAATCCATCAATGCGACGGTATGCAGATTTTCCAGAGCAATAGCTTCGGCCGTCCTGGTAACATTGGTGACGGAAAAAGCACCGATCATGACGTTCTCGAGTACCGTCAAACTGCCCAGTGGCTTGACCCTTTGCCATGTTCGTACCATGCCAAGGCGACACACTTCGTCGGGACGCAAGGCATTGATTTTTTTGTTATCAAAAATCAGCTCTCCAGACGTTGCCGGAAAAAAGCCCGTAATACAATTGAACAACGTGGTTTTTCCTGCGCCATTCGGACCGATCAGGCCAACTATCTGTTTTTCATCAACAGAAAAACTGACGTCTGAAACAGCAACATTACCGCCAAAATGCTTACTGACATGACTGATATGCAGGAGATGCTTGATCATTTCGCCCTCCGGAAGAGCCCAAGAATACCTTTGGGCAGATAAAGTATACAAAGCACCGTAATGATACCATAGACCAGTACGTGGGCGTGAGCCAGATTGTCTTTCAAAAAAAGCCCCATACCTGATGTTTCCGATACCAGTCCAGCCTTGACCAGAGTATCTCCAAGAAGATTTGAGCGGAGCACTTCGGCAAGCGGCACCAGCAGGAGCGCCCCAACAACCGGTCCCCATAACGTTCCGACCCCCCCGATAATTGCGGTCAAAATAATTTCAATGGAGAGTCGAAGGTCAAGAACTGCCGAGGTATCAATAAACCGGATATAGAGGCCATAGAGGCTGCCAAGGACGGAGGTTAAGGCCGCAGATATCAGCAGTGCCCTGTTTTTGTAAAGAGAGAGATTAATACCAAGTGAAGCAGCAGCATCCTGATCCTCGCGGATTGCCTGCAGATAGAACCCTGTTTTCGACTTTCGAAGATGGGCTGTAATGGTGAGAGTAACAACAAGCACCAGCAGCATCCCGTAATAGAAAGGGTTTTTACTGTTAAGATCAAGCCCCCACAACGAGAGATCAGAGAGCAGAATTCCCTGTGCACCTCCGGTAAACTCAAAATTAAGCACCGAGAGACGGACAATTTCGGCCACGGCAATAGAGGCAAGAGCAAAGTAATGGCCGCGCAACCGGAAGACAATACTGCCGGTAATGAGGGCAATCATGCAGGCAACAACAATACCTGCCGCCATGCAGAGGAGCGGATTAAGGTTGTAGAGCGTAATCAGAATCATGGTGGTGTATGCACCAGCCCCGAAATAGGCGGCATGACCAAAGCTGTACTGCCCTGCATAGCCACCAAGAATGTTCCAGGCTGAAGAGAGTGCTGCCATCATCAGAACAGAAATCATGATTCCTGTGATGTAGGGATTTTCACCAAGAAACAGCGGCAAAGCGGCAGCAATTGCCGCGAGAATGGTAATAACAATAAGACGCTTCATGACTGCCCTCCCTTTTTTCCGAACAACCCTTGCGGACGAAGAAGCAGTACTGCAAGAAAGAGCACAAAGACCACAACATCCTTCCAGTCTGATGAGATGTAGGTAGAAGAGATGGACTCCACAACACCAATAATCAGCCCCCCGACTCCAGCCCCGGCAACCGAACCGAGACCACCTAAAACACAAATTGTAAAGGCCTTCAGCAGAAAGCTGTGTCCGGCCAGTGGATGAATATAATAGGTCGGCGCAATCAGTGCACCAGCAGTTGCAGCCAAAGCCGTACCGATACCAAAGGCAATTGCACTCATTTTCGACACATTGATGCCCATTAACTGAGCAGCCTCACGGTTTTGGCTCGTTGCCCGCAATGCCATCCCGGTACTGGTTTTTAACAGGAACAAAGAGAGAATCGCCGTAATCCCGCAGGTAATAAGAAAAGAGATCAACAGGGGAACAGAAAGGTAAATACCTCCGGGGATATTGAATGAGCTGCTCGAATAGGAGGTTGTCAATATTTTGGGATCGCTGGTAAAAGCCAGAAGCGCAGTATTACTCATGATGAGACCAAGACCAACAGTCAGCAGAATCTGATTTTGATGGGGGTGATAGATAACGCGGTTGATAAAAACTTTTTCCATCATAAAGCCAAAGAGAAAAGCTATGGGCATAATCAGAATCAGCGACAGATAGGGATCGACATGCAACAACGTAAAGGCAAAGTATGCCAGATACATGCCAAGCATCATCAAATCACCATGTGCAAAGTTACTGATATTCATGACACCAAAAACGAGGGACATCCCTATTCCAGCGAGAGCATAAACACCGCCGGTCAGTATTCCTGAAAGCAAGGCTTGAAGAAACAGCATGATACATCTCCCTGTAAAATGAACTGATCGGCCAGCAAACCCCATTTACGACAATAACACAAAAGAAAGGAAAAAAGCGCTTCCAACAACTTGCTGGAAGCGCAATGGTACCATATTCTCTCTAAACAGTAACCGCAACTTAACGCTTAAAGGGGTAGATCAGCTTCTTTTTGCTGAACTGAGCCGGATAAACCGTTTCATATTTGGCACCTGAAATTTGCTGCACCAGCATGGGGTGGTTGTTCTGATTGGTAAAACCGCCATAGTCTGCGAACTTGACCGGCCCCATAATACCATTCCAGCTTCCTGCCTTAAGAGCTGCCTGAAGCTTGACCGCAGTTTTGGCTGCTGATGCCGAAATGACCATAATCCGCATCGCCTCATAGGCACAGGCCGCATGATAGGAGGGTTCCTTGGCATACTTTGCCTTATAGCGAAGGGCAAAGCTGGCTGCACCTGGCCAATTGACATCATCAGTCCACTGCGTGGCAGAAATGACCAGATTTGAAATTTCAGTCTGCTGGGCAAACTGGGCGGTTGTATAACCGGCACCGGCACCCAGAAAAGCCTTTGGTGTCAGCCCGATCTCCTTGGCCTGGCGCATCAGCAGAATGGCATCGGCATCATAGGAGACAAGGAAAACAAGATCAGGATTTGCTGCCTTGACTTTTGCAAGCGAAGCACGATAATCGGGCTGTCCCTGCTGGTACTTCTCATTGGCAACCTCCCTCAATCCCATTTTAGCGGCATTCTCCTGGGCCGTCTTGACGGTCGATACACCAAAATCAGTTGCAGCATAGACATAGGCTATGGTTTTCGGTTTGTACGGTGCCACAGCCTTCATCAGCACACTTGAATAGACATTGGCCGGAGCATTGAGGCGAAAAACATTCTTGTACCCCTTCATGGTTATCTCCTCCTTGGCCGCCGCAGGAACAAGCAGTGGCACCTTATACTGGTCAGCCCTCGAAGCAACCACATTTGCGCACCCGGAGGTGTAGGGACCAACAACACCAATAACACCATCCCGGGTTACCAGCTTCTCATAAGCCGCAAGAGCATTTTTCGGATCACCACCATCATCCTCCTTGACAAGCTCAACCTGAATACCATTCGCTTTCAAATCTTCAATCGCCATAGCCACGCCATTGGTCAAATTTTCGCCAATTTGCGCCTCTTTGCCTGTGATTGAGTTGATAAAACCGATCTTGACGGGTGCTGCCGACGCCTGCAACGGAAAAGCCAACAGGGCGGCTGCAATAATCGATAAAAACTTCTGTTTCATGTACTGTCATCTCCTCTGTTTAGGGTTATTGACCTGCACTGAATACTGCGGATTAAGCTTTTGCTTGAAGGTCTCAGGGATTTCAGGATTCATGGAAATGAAACCTGCCTGCAATCTACGACAGATAAAAAGAATAAAGAAGCCCACACTCCTTTATTATCAAAAAAATTGTAAATTCATACAGCCGAAAGTTCCCAAAACTCTCAACGTAGCACAGGAGCTGCCGCTGGCTCCTCTCTTATCACGTTCGGCACACCCGCCGCACCGGTATAAAATACAACAAGAGATGCTGGCGCACTTCCAGAATTGTAGCCATTATGCAGGGTATTGGTGACCTCAAAAATGGCATCACCCTGTTTGAAAAGAAAGGTACGACCACTTTTCAGCTCAACCGTAAGCTCCCCTTCCAGCACGTAAGCATACACCGGCACCGGATGCTTGTGCCAGCCAGTTGAACCCCCTGGAGGAAAATGAACCAGAAGGGCCGTTACCTCAGGTTTATCCGTACGAAGATAGAGCAAAGGGTCACCGTTGCTCGACGCTGAAGAGGTCAACAGCTTCTTCACCTCAACATTCCGATACTCTTCCGCATGTACCGTACTGTTCATGATAAAAAACAGGCAAAGCGCTATAGCACCCTGAATCACTCGCATACATTCTCCTTTATTTAAAAAAATTATCTTCCTTGCTGGCACATACGTTCTTCAGGAAATGCAACCATCAACATCCACACCCCCTTGAAGGATAATAAGCACTTTTTCAAAGTTTCTCTGCTGAATTGAAGGCATCATGGATAATTTAAAAGTATCACAATTTCAATTATTATGAATCACAAAGCTTTATTTATATTTGATTCCTGATTCTGTTAATCTCTCTCTTTAAACGGAACATCCCTGTAACCGTTGAATTATGAGCGAAATAGACAGAAACCGAATTGAATTGCTGATTGCATCCATTCGCGAACTTACTCCAGGTCAATTTTCATGGCTGGAGAGAACGGTTCAGATATTTCAGTGTGAGCATCACTACTCGATTTTGCATCCTGATCTCCTTGACGAAGAGACGCTGGAAAATTTCGGTGAGGCGTTGAGAATTCATCACTGTTTTTCAGCGGAGCCATTTTCAAAGGATAAATTTGAATATGTGGTTGAACGTGTTGCCAACATGTCATCCACGCGGGCAAAGCTTGCACCAAAAGGAAACCGAGGGCATGATATCACCACAGACAATACCCGAGTTTCATTAAAAACACAGGCCGACAAGGGAATCAGAGAAGACAAAATATGGATCAGTAAATTTATGGAACTGGGAAAAGGGCACTGGGGCGATAAACCTGCTGATCTGGTATCGCTGCTCAACCTTTTTTTAGAACACCTTGGCAACTATGAGAGAGTACTCATTCTCCGAGCCCTCAGGAAAGCACCCGACTGGATTTATGAACTGGTGGAAATACCCACGGCTCTTCTGATGCTTGCTGGCAACGGGAAGCTGGAGATGAAAACCATAAGCAGGCAATTTCCGAAGCCTGGCTACTGCTTTGTAAGGGATTGTGAAACAGAGTTATACCGACTATACTTCAATGGAGGAACCGAGCGAAAGCTTCAGCTCAAAAATCAAAATCCTCCTGTCGCCATTTTCTTCCGCCTGAAGTATAGGTATTACCAAGATTCAGCCAGAAAGTCCCGTC
>SESF01012541.1_pt1 | contig 35967 bp, 26 predicted proteins | sample 3171521 | NCBI WGS metagenome assembly SESF01 (sample SAMN10866945, study PRJNA518727) | freshwater metagenome | biome: subpolar coniferous forest; feature: holomictic lake; material: water; isolation source: holomictic Lake 227, 6 m and 8 m depth | place: Canada: near Kenora, Ontario | collected...
GTGGATAACCGGCCTGCCGCCACCTGACTCGTGGCGGTCGCTGCGGCAGGCCGGTTACCCACAGCTCCTACACCACTCCGAGGAACCAGACCGGACCAACCTGACATCGGTGTGATGCCAGTGGTAGTGAAAACGAACGAACTTCCCTCCAGCCTTGTCACACTCTCTATGGCGGCGACCGCCGCAGGAACCAGCTGCACCTCATGGCTGCGCTTGTTTTTGGTCCTCTCGGCCGGCAACGCCCAGGTCGCCCTCGTCAGGTCAAGCTCCGACCAGCGCATTGCGACCACCTCCTCTCGGCGTTGGGCGGTCAGGATCAGGAGCCTTACCACTGCTGACCAGTTGCCACCGATGGCCTCAGCAGCCTGCCAGACCTCCACCAGTTCGCCATCGTCCAGGACGCGCTCCCAGCCTTCACAGCCCCCGGCGGCTTGATACCGGCGCAGGGGCTAGAAGTAATGGTTCCTCGCTCTATAGACCAGTTAAAGAACTTCCGGAGATATGCCAGGGTTCTGTTCGCCATTATCGGGCCGCGTTCGGCAACCTTATCTATAAGTAGTACGATATCCTTTCTTGTGACATCCTCGATCGATTTCGTACCGAGTGCTGGATAGACATCAGATCGAAAGACCCGCTCGGTCTCCTGCCAGCTTTTCTGGCGGACTTTTGCGTACTTTTCGATGAAGTCGGTTGCGACGGCCTCAACGGTAATAGCTACCTTACTCCGAGCCTTCGCCTTCTCAGCGGCCGGATCGCGCCCAGCGGCAACCAGCCCCAGAACCCTCCTGGCTTCGTCCCTGGCGGTGTCCGGTGTCCACGGCGACCCATGCGGTCCGATAGTGACGCGGCGCTTGGGCACGTGTCGGCCGCCAGCGCCGGGCCGGTACTCCACGATGTATGCCTTGCTCCCGGCCGGGGTGACAATCATCCCAAACCCGCTAAGGTCACTGTCGGCGACGAACAGCCGGCCATCGGTGGCGACCAGGGAGTCAACGACCCGCTTGGTGATCTTGACCTTCATCGTAATCCCTCATGCGTCCGTGGCTACCCGGATTTACCAATAGCCACGGGGTAGCCACGAGGCATCAACGAGCTGCTAACAGAATGCAACAGATTGCGAGGGCGATCAAGGAGTGGTGTGGCTTCCTGCTACGTGATGAAACGATATAAAGCAGGTGACCGGTAATTTGTAATCAGAAGGTCACGGGTTCGATTCCTGTCAGCGGCACCAAACTTTTCAAGCGCATAGCGGTGTCGGGGTAAACTCCTGGGAAGCCGCGGATCCAATGCGGACCCCGCAGGATGCCATGCCGACTTGAAGCGTGCCACATGGTATTGGAGCGCGCCGATTTCTACGGGTGGCGTGGGGTAGGACGCTGTCGCGCTCCACCCCCGGGGGGGCGGGTTGGTCAGAGCCTCCCGGTGGCAGGATTGACCCCGCCCCTCATCCCGGCCACGTGACCGGGAACTGAGGACCAGATGAGGCCGCCGCCCCTCGGCAACGCCACCCGGCTGGCGCGGGAGATGGCGGATGCCGCGCTCGCCATGGTCGGCAGGCACAATCGCTCGTTGCCGATCTAACCAAGGCGGGCGGGCCGATCTCAGGCGATATTGAAACCAAGGCTGTTCCAGTGGCTTGCCTGGGTGGTTGAGAGGCCGATCGCACTGTGGGAGACGCCATCGGTGTACCAGGCGGTGCTGATCGCCTGGACCTGGGTTCCGTTCAGTCCAAGACCGGTCAGCGCGTCGATCTGGGTCACGGTCAGGGTGTCAATCTTGGTGAAGGTCAGGCCGGCGATCTCGGTGCCGGTCAGACCGTGAAGCTGAGTGACGGACAAGCTACCGATTTCCGCCGCGGTCAGCGCCGCGAACGCCGTGATGGTCAGGCCGCCGATGTTGGTCAGGCTGAACCCGCCGATCTGCGTCGCGGTGAGCGCGGCGACCTCGGTGGTGGTGAAGCCGCCGGTGGCGGCCCGGCTCAACGCGCCGATCTGACCGGTGGTCAGGCCGTTGATCTGAGTGGTGGTCAGCGCGGCGATCTCGCTCGCGCTCAGGCCACCGAACTGCGTCGTCGTCAGTCTGGCGATCTGGCTGGTCGTCAAACCGCCGACCTGCGTCGTGGTGAGAGCGCCGATCTGCGTCGGGGTCAGAATGCTGATCAGGGCCGGCGTGCTGTTGAGCAGCACCGAGGCCGAACCGTTATAATTCGCCGTGACGAAATCAAGGAGGCCATCGCCATTGATATCGGCAATCGCCACCCCGACCGGATTGTTCCCCCCCAGGCCATAGGTGATCGCGGTCTGGAAGGTGCCGTTGCCGTTGCCCAGCAGCAGCGCAACGCTGCCATCCACACGGTTGGCGGCCACGAGATCAAGCTTGCCGTCGCCGTTGACATCGCCGATGACAACCGTCTGCGGGCTAGTGCCGCCGGTGGAGATGGTGGTCGGAGCCTGGAAGCTGCCGTCGCCGTTGCCCAGCAATACCGAGAGGTTGTTTCCATAGTAGTTGGCCGTCACCATGTCGGACTTTCCGTCGCCATTGACGTCGCCGATCGAGAATGAAATCGGCCCGCTGCCTCCCGCGGTATAGGTGACCGGAGTCTGGAAGCTGCCGGTGCCGCTGCCCAGAAACACCGAGACGGTATCGCCCCAAAGGTTCGTGGTCAGCATGTCCGATTTGCCATCGCCATTGATGTCGGTGATCGTGATCCAACTGGTGTGGCTGCCACCGGTGGCATAGGTGGTCGCGGTCTGGAAGGTACCGTTGCCGTTGCCCAGCAGGACCGAGACGGAACTGCTGCTAAAGTTCGCCGTGGCGATGTCCGCGATGCCATCGCCATTGACGTCGCCAATCGCAACCGATCGCGGGCCGCTGGCCGCCGTGGCATAGGTGGCCGCAGCCTGGAAGGTGCCATTGCCGTTGCCGAGCAGCACAGAAACGGCGCCGCCGCTTTCGTCTGCCAGCAGCAGGTCGGACCGCCCGTCGTTATTGACATCGCCGATCGTGACCGAATATGGCCAGGCGCTGCCGGCGGCGTAGGTGACGGGAGTCTGGAAGCCGCCGTTGCCGGTACCGAGCATCACCGTGGTGGTGTTGTTGCTGCCGTTCGCCGTGACCAGATCGAGCTTGCCGTCACCATTCACGTCGCCGAACGCAAAGCCTTCCGAAATAGCGCCCCCGGTGCCGCCGGTGAACGGGGTCTGGAATGCCAGCATGTCGAGACGCTGTCGGGTCGTGAGGACGCCGAACTCCGCCACAGTCAGCCCCTGGACCTGAGCCGTGGTCAAGGCGGCCATCTGGGTTGTCGTCAAGCCGCCGAACTGTGTCGTCGTCAGCGCGCCGATTCCGGTCGCGGTGAGGCCGGTAAACTGGCTGGTCGTCAGGGCGCCGATTTCGGTCAGGCTCAGAGACCGGATCTGGCTGGTGGTCAACCCCCCGATCTGGGTTGCCGTGAGGCTGCCGAACTGGGTCAGGGTCAGGGCGCCGATCTCGGTGATGGTCAGGCCGCCGACCTGGGTGGTGGTCAGGGCGCCGATCTGGACCGTGGTCAGGGCGGCGACAAAGGATGTGCTGAGGCCACCCAGCTGAGTCGTCGTCAGCGCCCGGATCTGGGTCGAAGTGAGGGCGCCGATTTGGGTGGCATTGAGGGCGTTGAGCCAGTTGGCGCTGATGCCGCTCATCATGACGGCTGCGACCACCGTCGCCTTGCCGCCATTGCCGTAGTCCTGGAAGGCGAGATAGGGGGTGCCGTCGGGGGCGATGACCAGCGATTCGCTGCCGCTGCCGCCGGTCGAGATGCTGCCGCTGCCCACGGGAACCCAGCGGCTGCCGTCAAACTTCATCACCGTCGCGTTGCCCGCCGTGCCCGAATCCGAGAACGCGATATAGGGCGTGCCATCGGGACCGAAGGCGAGCGAGTTATAGCTGGCGGACCCGCTGGAGAGATCGGGGCTGCCCACGGTCACCCAACTGGTGCCGTTGAATTTCATCACCGTCGTCCGGAAAGCATAACCCAGGGAGTAATCCTGGTCGGCAAAGGCGACGTAGGGGGTGCCGTCGGGAGCGAAGGCCATCGAATCCCACCATCCGGCTCCGGCCGAAATTTTGGGCGTGCCCACGGTCACCCAGCTGGTGCCGTCGAATTTCTTCACCGTCGTGCCCTGGCCCTGATCACCGGCGAATGCCACATAGGGCGTGCCGTCGGGCGCGATCTTGAGCGACTCATAGGTCGCCCATCCAGACGAGAGGGCGCCGCCAACGTTGACCCAACTGGTGCCGTTGAACTTCATCACCTTGGCGGTATTGGTCGTATTGTCCTGATAGGCGAGGTACGGGGTGCCGTCGGCGGCGATGGCCAGGGATTCATAGCCGTTCGTGCTGGCGGTGAATCCGGTCGTGCCGACCGTGACCCAGTTGGTGCCGTCGAATTTCTTGACCGTCGCCCGATCGGATTCGCCCAAGACCTTGTAGGCGACATAGGGCGTCCCGTCGGGGGCGAAGGCGAGCGATTCCCAACTCGCGATCGATTCGGGATAAGTTGAGCCGGCGCTGAAGCCGGCCGAACCGACTGTGACCCAGCTGCTGCCGTTGAACTTCATCACCGTCGCCTTGCTGGCTTTGGCCAGGTCCTCGAAGGCGAGATAGGGGGTGCCATCGGGTGCGATGGCCAGCGAGGTGAAATAGGCTTGTCCCGCCGAGAGACCGGCCGCACCGACGTTGACCCAACCCGGAGCGCCGCCGATCTGCCCCAAGGTCAGCCCCTGCAGTTGAGCCGCACTGAGCGCCCCGATCTCGGTCACGCTGAACGCATTCAGCTGCGCGACGCTGAGGGCTGCGATCTGGGTCGGGGAGACGCTGCCGAGCTGGGCCGTGGACAGCACGCTGATTTCAGTCGTGGTCAGGCCGGCGATCTGGGCCGTGGTCAACGCCCCGATCTCGGTCAGCGTCAGGCAGCGAACCTGGGTCGTCGTCAGCGCGCCAACCTGGGTCGAGGTCAGGCCGCCAAACTGGGTCACCGTCAGGGTCGCGATCCCGGTCGTGGTCAGGCCGCGCAACGCGGCGGTCGCGAGCCCCGCGATCTGGGCCGAGCCGAGGCCACCGAGCGCCGCCGTGGTCAGGGCGGCAACCTGCACCGCGGTCAGGCCACCGACCGCCGTGACCGCCAGCGCCGCGACCTGCGCCGCGGTCAAGCCGCTGATTCCGGCGGTGCTCAGGGCTCCAACATGGGTTGCCGTAAGGCCGGCGGCCTGGGTGGTGGTAAGGGCGCCGATCTGCGCCGATGTCAAGGCGCCGATCAGCTGCGGCGTGCTGTTGATCAGGACCGAGACCGTGCCGGTATTGTAGCCGATGGTGGTGAAGTCGAGCTTGCCATCGCCATTGACGTCCGCGACCAGCACCACATAGGGCGCGCCGCCGCCCATCGGGTATGAGGTCGGGCTCTGGAAGGTGCCATTGCCGTTGCCCAGCAACATCGTGATGGTATTGCTGCTGCGATTGACGGTCACGAGGTCGGGTTTGCCGTCGGCATTGACGTCGGCGACGGCAACCCACTCGGTCGAGGTTCCGCCCGCAGTCAAGGTGGTTGCGGTCTGGAAGGTGCCGTTGCCGTTGCCGAGCAAGATCGAGACGGTGGATTCGCTGTTGTTGGCGGTCAGGAGATCCAGCTTGCCGTCGCCATTGATATCGGTGACCGTCAGGCAATACGGGTAGTGTCCCCCGACCGCGACGGTGGTTGCGGCCTGGAAGGTGCCATTGCCATTGCCCAGCAACACCGAGACGGTATGGCTGTCCCGGTTCAAGGTCAGAAGGTCGGATTTGCCGTCGCCATTGACGTCGGCGATCGAAATCGCATACGGCACCGTTCCATTGGTCGCATAGCTGGTGGTGGCCTGGAAGCTGCCGTCCCCGTTGCCCAGCAGCACCGAAACCGTGTTGCTGGCGATGTCGGCGGTCACAAGGTCGAGTTTGCCGTCGGCATTGACGTCGTAGACGGCAACGGCGTCCGGACGGCTTCCTCCGGTGGCGTAGGTGGCCGGCGCCTGGAAGCCGCCGTTGCCGTTGCCGAGCAGGACCGAAACGTTGCCGCTGTTCACGTTTGCGGTCACGAGATCGAGTTTGCCATCGCCATTGAAGTCGGCGACAACCACCGAAGTCGAAGAGGTGCCCCCGGTGGCGAAGGTGGTTGCGTTCTGGAACGACCCATCACCGTTGCCCAGCAACACCGAGACGGTGCTGCTGGTCTGGTTCGTGATCACAAGGTCGGATTTGCCATCGGCATTGAGGTCGGCGATCGCCAGCGAGGTCGGATTGGCCCCGCCGGTCGACAGGACGGTCGGGGTCTGGAAGCCCAGTTGGCCAAAATTCGGCGTGGCCGCCAGGAGATTGATCTCGGTCGTGGTCAGGCCCTGAATCTGCGTCGTGGTCAGGCCGCCGATCTCGGTGGTCGTGAGGGCGCTGAACTGGGTTACCGTCAGGGCGCCGATCCCGGTCTGAGTGACGCCCCTGAGTTGCGTCGTTGTCAGCGCGGCAATCCCGGTTGGGGACAGGCCGGCCAGGGCCGAAACCTGAATGGCGCCGATCTGGACCGAGGTAAAGCCGCCAAGCGCCGTTGTCGTCAACCGGCTGAGCTGGCCCGAGGTGAAGCCGCCGACCGCGGCCGGGGCCAGGCCGCTGATCCCGGTCGTGGCCAGGCTGCCGATCTGAGTCGTGGTCAGGGCGCCGATCCCGGTTGCGGTCAGGCCGCCAGCCTGGGCCGCCGTCAGGGCGGCGATCCCGGTCGTGGCCAGGGCCATGATCTGGGTCACGGTCAGAACACCGATTTCGGTCGCGGTCAGACCGCCAACCTGGGCGGCCGTCAGGGCCATGATCTGGGTCGCGGTCACGGCGCCGATCTGGGTTGTGGTCAGCGCTGCGATCTGGGTCGCGCTCAGACCGGAGATTTGCCCGAGCACGGGTGTCGCTGTCAGCGCCTCAACGGTGACCTTGCCATTTTGGGTTGAGTCCGAGTAGGCGACATAGGGGACGCCCGATGGACTGAATGCCAGCGCTGCCCAGCCGCCCGCATCCGAGGCAAGACCCGCCGATACCCAACTGCCGCCCGTATATTTGAAGATCGCCTGTTTTCCGGAGCTGTCGGTATAGCTGAGACAGGGTGTGCCATCCGGTGACATCATGACCTTGCCATCAAAGCCATTGCTGGTCAGGTGGTCGGCGCCAACGGTCGTCCAGTTGGTTCCGTCAAACATCTTTACGGTTGCATTCCAGGGCGAATTGCCATTCCCGTCGGCATAAGCAACGTAAGGCGTGCCATTCGGCGCAATTGCGATGGAAAGATTCGGCGCGTATCCCGGAGAAAGTCCCGCTTGTCCAACGGTCGACCAGCTCTGACCGTTGTATTTCACCACCGTGGCCTTGCTGCCGTTGCCGCCATCGGTATAGGCGAGGTACACCGACCCGTCGGGTGCGACGGCGAGCGACTCAAAGCTGTTGCGGGCCCCCGAGCCAAAGGTGCCGACCGTCACCCAACTGGAGCCATTGTATTTCATGACCGTCGCGATGCCTGACGACGTGACACCCTCGAATGCGACGTAGGGCGTGCCGTCGGGCGCAACAACCATTGAGCTAAAGGTTGCGATCGAGCCCGAGAAATTCCGCGCCCCCAGCGTTGACCAGGACGTGCCATCGAATTTCATCACGGTCATTGGGGCGGCCCAATTACTCGTAATATTATCTTCAAATGACAGATACAGGTTGCCATTTTGATCGATTGTGAGAGATTCGCACAATGTATTCCCGGCGGAAATTCCAGGTGTTCCAACAACAGTCCATGAGGTTCCGTCAAACTTCATTACCGTTGCTTTGTAGTCGTTTGCGCCATCTCTGAAGGCAACATAGATATTTCCATTCGGCGCAACCGCTATCGATTTGTTATCGGTATATCCCTGGGAGAACCCAGCCGAACCGATCACGGTGCCGCCGCTGACAAAGCCGCTTCCGACCACCGACATCGAAGATAGCTCGGTGGTCGTCAGCCCTTGCAACGCCGTCGTCGACAGCGCGGCGATGAGCGACGCGCCCAGGCCCGAGAATTGGGTCGTGGTCAGGCTGCCCAATTGGGCCGAAGTGAGGCCGCGCACCTGCGCGGTCGTCAGTCGGGCGATTGCCGTCGCGGTCAGGCCTGCAAGTTGGATGGTTGTCAAAGCGCCGATATCGCCGGCTGTCAGGCCGCCGACCTGGGTCGCGGTCAGGGCACCGATCGAGGCCGGTGTCAGGCCGCCCACCTGTGCCGTGGTCAACACGCTGATCTCGGTCGAGGTCAGGCCGCCCACCTGGGTCGTGGTCAGGGCGCCGATCGAGGTCGGTGTCAGGCCCGCCACCTGTGCCGTGGTCAACAGGCCGATTTCGGTCGAGGTCAGGCCGCCCAGCTGGAGTTGGGTCAGAACACCGATCGCGGTCGCACTCAGTCCGGGCAGGGTCGCCGGAGGCAGGGCGCCGATCTGGGTCGGGGTCAGGCCGGCGATCTGAGCAGGGGTCAGCGCACCGATCTGGGTCGCGGTCAGGCCCTGGAGCGCGGGGACTGTCAGGGCGCCGATTCCGGTTGGGGTAAAGCCTTCAATCTGGGCCGGAGTCAGAGCGGCCAGCCCGGTCATGGTCAGGCCCTGAAGCTGGCTGGCCGTCAGGGCGCCGATATCGGCCGCACTCAGTCCCGAAAGGGCGGTGACCGGCAACGACGCCAGTTGCGACGAACCGAGGGCGCCGATCTGGAGCGTGGTCAGGACACTGACCGCCGATGAGGTCAGGCCCTGAAGCTGGGCAGTGGTCAGGCTGCGGACCGTGGTCACGGTCAGACCGCCGAGTTGCGCGCTGGTCAACGCGCCGATCTGGGTCGCGGTCAGACCACCGGTCTGGACGGTGGTCAAGGCCCCGATCTCGGTGGTCGTCAGTCCGCCCAACTGGGCCGGCGTCAGGCAGCCGATCTGGCTGGAGGTCAGACCGGCGAGCTGGCCGGTGGTCAGGGTCGCGAGATCATCGGGCGTGAGGCCGGCGATCTGGGCCGTGGTCCAGGCCCGGATCTGGTCCGAAGTCAGGCCGGCGAACTGACTGTGGCCCATCGCCAACGCCTGGGTCGAGGTCAGGCCCTGAAGCTGGGTTGTCGTCAGCTCATTGACGGTGTCGGCGGTGAGGCCACTGATTTGCAGGGTGGTGAGCGCGCCGATCTGGGTCGAGGTCACAGCGGCGATCTGTTCGGGGGACAGGCTGTTGAGGTCGAGGGGGGTCAGGCCCAGAATCTGGGTCACGGTCAGGGCGCCGATGTCGGCCGGGGTCAGGCCGGCAAGCTGGGTCGTAGACAAGGCGGCAAGCTGGGACGAGGTCAGGCCGGCGATCTGGGTCGTGGTCAGCGTTGCCAGCTGCGCCGGTTCGAAGGTCCGGATGTTGAGGGCTAGGGCGCCGATCTGGCTTGCGGTCAAGCCGGAGAGCTGATCGGGATTGAGACTCTGGAGCTGGCCCGTGGTCAGGGCCTGGACCTGGAGCCCTGTCAGAGCGCCGATCTGGCTTGCGGTCAGGCCGGCAATCTGATCGAGGGAGAGCCCCCCGAGTTCCGTCGCGGTCAGACCAAGCAGTTGGGCTGTGGTCAGAACGCCGAGTTGCGCCGGCAGCAGGGCGTGGCACTGGACCGGGCTGAGCGCACCAATCTGGGTCGAACTGAGGGCGCCGATCTGGCTGGTGCTCAGAATGGCGATCTCGTAGGCCGTGAAGCCGGCGAACTGAGCCGTGCTCAGGCTGGCAATCTGGGCCGGGGTCAGGCCGGAGACCTGAGCCAGGGTCAAGCCGGAGAGTATCTCGCCTTTGAAGCCCCGGAGTTGGGTCGTGGTCAGGGCGGCGAGCTGATCGGGGCTGAATCCCAGCACCTGGCCAGGGACCAGCGAGCCGATTTGCGTCGAACTCAGGCTTCCCAGCTGGCGGGTGGTCAGGCTGCCGATCTCGTCCAGGCTGAGGCCGCCGAGCTGCAAGGCGGTCAACGCCGCGAGTTGCGCCGGCGTCAGGCCGGCGAACTGACTGGGGTCAAGGACGCCAAGGTCGGCCGGGCTCAGGCCGCCGAGCTGGGTCGTGGTCAGGACGGCGAGCTGGTCCGCGGTCAGGCCGGCCACCTGATTGGTGGTCAGGGCGGCGAGCTGCACGGCGCTGAGGCCGCCGATCTGGGTCAGGCTGAGGGCCATCAGCTGCGGCGTTGACAATGCGCGGATGTCATTGGCAAGGGCGCCGATCTGGGCCGCGGACAGGCCGGAAAGCTGGTCAACGGTGAAGGCCGCCAGCTGGGTCGAGGTGCCGGCGGCAATCTGGGTCGTCGTCAGGGCGCCGATCTGGGCCGCGCTCAGGCCCGAGGTCTGAGTGCTGGTCAGGCTAGTGATCTGACTGGTGGTCAGACCCAGGAGCTGGGCGGTGGTCAGAACCGAGAACTGCGGCGCAGAGAGGGCATCCAGCTGCGGCCGGGTCAGCGCTCCGATCTGGGTCGCGCTGAGTGCCAAGACCTGAGCGTCCGCCAGCGCGGCCACCGCGCTGGTGGTCAGACTGCGCAGCTGGTTCAAGGACAGCGCCCGGAGTTCGGTCCCGGTCAGGGCGCCGGTCTGGTCGACCGAGAGCGCGCCGATATCGAGGGCGGACAGGCCCTGAAGCTGGGTCCTGGAAAGGGCGGCGATGGTGGCGGTGGTCAGGCTGATCACCTGATCGGTCGAGAGGGCCCCGAGCTGCACCGAGGTCAGGGCGCCGACCTGGGTTGTGGTCAGGGTATGGAGGGCATCGGGGCCGAGGACGCGCACCTGGGCCGGAGAGAAGGCCGCGAGCCCGGACGCCGACAGCGCGCCGAACTGTTCGACCGACAAGACTCCGACCTCGGTCGGGGTCAGTCCGGTCAGCTGGGTCGGCGTCAGCACCGCGATTTGATCCGCGGTCAGTCTGGTCACCTGATCGGTGGTCAGGCCGCCCAGCTGGGCGGCGCTGAGCCCCCGGATCTGGGTGGTGGTCAGGAACGCGATCTCGTCGCTGCTGAGAGATTTGAGCAGGGTCGGGGTCAGGCCGCCGAGTTGGGTCGTTGACAGCGCGCCGACCACGCTGGCGCTGAGGCTGGCAACCTGGGCCGGGGTCAGGGCGCCGATCTGGGCGGCGGTCAGGCCGCGGGCCTGATCGGTCGAGAGTGCGGCGATGAAGTCGGTGGCGAGGCTGCGGATGAACGAGGTCAGGAGGGTGCCGATCGCGGCCGGGCCGAGGCCGCTGATCTGCTCCGGCTTGAGCGCGCCGTACTGGGTGACCGTCAGGCCGCGGATCTGGCTCGTCGAGAGCGCGCCCAACTGATCGGAACTGAGGGTTGCCAGCTGGTCGGTCGAGAGCGCGCCGATGTCGGCCACGGTCAGGCCGCGAAGCTGGGTCGTCGACAGGCTGTGAATGGCCTCGGGCGCAAGGCTGCGGACCTGGGTCGCCGAGAGCGCTGCCAGCTGGACCGAGCTGAGGGCGCCGAGCTGATCGAGGGAGAGCACGCCGAGATCGGTCACGGTCAGACCGGCGATCTGGAGGCCCGAGAGGGCGCCGATCTGATCCGGGCTGAGGCCGGCCATCTGATCGGTGGTCAGCGCCGCGATCTGGGCCTGGGCGAGGCCTTTGACCTGGGTCAGGGTCAGCGCCCCGAGGTCGCTGCCGGGCAGGGCCCGGATCTGGCTCGACGAGAAGCCCCGGAGCTGGGTGGTCGAGAGACCGCCGATGGTGGCTGTGGTCAGGCTCGAGACCTGATCGGTGCTCAGTGCCGCGAGCTGGATTGCGGCGAGACCGCCGATCTGGGTTGCGGTCAGCGCGGCGATGAAATCGGTGGCGAGGCTGCGCACCTGGGCCGTGGTCAGGCCGCTAAGATCGCCGGCCTGCAAGCCACCGATCTGAACCGTGGTCAGCGCGCCGAACTGGATCGCGGTCAGGCCCTTGAGCTGGGTCGCGGAGAGGGCGTTGATCTGGTCGGAGCTGAGGGCGACGATCTGATCGGTGGTCAGAACCCCGATCTCGGCCGCGGTCAGGCCGCCGATCTGGCTGGCGGTCAGCACTGCGATGCCATCGCTGCCCAAAGCCCGGATCAGGGTCGCCGACAGACCTTTCAGCTGGGTTGCGGTCAGGCCACCAATCTGGTCGGTGCTGAAGGCGCCGACCTCGGTCGCGGTCAGGCCGGCCAGTTGGCTGACCGCGAGCGCCCCGAGCTGGGTCAGGGTGAGGGCGGCGACCTGATCGGTCGAGAGCGCGCCGAGGTCGGCCGAAGACAATCCCCTCAGTTGGCCGACCGTCAGCGCGCCCAGGCAGTCGGTGCTGAGGGCGGCAAACTGGGCGGCGCTCAGGGCGCCGATGCCGGTCGCGGTCAGGCCGCGGCTCTGGCCGGTGCCGAGGGCGCCGATCGCAGCCGCGGTCAGGCCCGGGAGCTGCTTCGCGGTCAGGGTGCCGAGCTGGGTCGCGGTCAGGCCGCCGGTCTGATCGGTCGACAACGAAGCCAGCTGGGCTGCGCCCAGCCCTTTGATTTGGGTGATCGACAGCGCCGAGATCGCGGTCGCGCCGAGGCCGTTCAACTGGGGTGCGCTCAGCACCCCGAGGGTGGCGGCAGTGAGGCCGGCGATCTGATCGGTCGAGAGGGCGCCGAGGCTGGCCGCGGACAGGCCCGGAGCCTGAGCGGTTGTGAGGGCCTGGAGCTGGGTCGTGCTCAGGCAGGCGATCTGATCGGTGGTCAGCGCCCGGATCACGGTCAGGGTCAGGCCCCTGACCTGGGTTGCGGTCAGCGCCCGGACCTGATCGGTCGAGGCCGCGGCGATCTGGGTCGCGGTCAGCGCGCCGAGTTGGCCCGGGGTCAGACCGTGCACCAGGGTGGTGGTCAGTGCCGTCAGCTGATCGGTCGTCAGCGCCCCGATCAGGGAGGTGCTGAGGCCGCCGATCTGGGTGACGCTGAGCACCGCAAGCTCGTCGGAACTGAGGCCTCTGAGCTGGGTGGCGGAGAGCGCGCCGAGCTGGGCCGGGGCCAGACTGAGCATCTGGCTGGTGGTCAGGGCGCCGAGTTGGGCCGCGGTCAGGCCGGTGATCAACGCGGTGGTTAGCCCCCGGACCGCGGTCGGCGCGATCGCCTGCAACTGATCGGTGCCGAGAGCGCCGATCTGGCCGATGCTGAGGCCGCGGATCTGGCTGGTGGTCAGGCCGGCGATGACCTCCGAGGAGAGGGTGTTGAGCTGAGTTGCCGACAGCGCGCCGAGTTCGGCGCTGGTCAGGCCGCGGGTCTGGGTCGCGTTCAGCACCGTGATGGCGTCGAGGCCGAGCGCGCTCATCTGCTGGGGAGTCAGGGCACCGAGCTGGGTCGAGGCCAGGGCGGCGATCTGGTCGGTGCCGAGCGCCGCGACCGCGCTCTGGGTCAGGCCCCTGATCTGGGCCTGGCTCAGCCGCGCGATCTGATCCGTGGTTAGGCTGGCGCATTGGGCCGCGCTCAGCAGCCCGAGGTCGGCCGCGGTCAGCCCCTTCAGTTGGGTCTGGGTGATCGCCGCGATCTGGTCCGAGCCCCATCGGCTGAAATCGATCAGGCGCAGATCCGTCGCCGGCAGCGCCGCGATCTGATCGCTGCCGAGCGCCGCCGCCTGGGTCGCGGTCAGGGCATCGGCCTGGGCGGTGCTGAGCCGGGCCAGCTGGCCGGTGGTCAGCGCGCCGATCTGGGACACGGTCAGCGCCGTGATCTGGCTGGTGGTGAGGCCGGCGACCTGCCGGACCGAAAGGGCCTGCACCTGGTCGGTGGGCAGACTCCGGAGCTGGGTCGCGCTAAGGGCGCTGATCTGGTCCGGAGTCAACCCGGGAAGCTGATCGACGCTCAGGACGCCCAGTTGCAGGGTCGACAGCGCCGTAATCGCGCTGGTTGTCAGGGCGCCGAGCTGCCGCGAGGTCAGGGCGCCGATTTCGACCAGGGTTAGCGCCGTGATCTGGCTGCTGCCAAGGCCAGCCAACTGCTCATTCCTGAGCGCTGCGATCTGATCCGCGGTCAGGACCGTGATCTGGGTGCTGGTCAACGCGCCAAGCTGGTCGATGGTCAAAGCCCGAACCTGAACCGTGGTCAGGGCGGCGAGGGCGGACGGCGTCAAGGCTTTGACTTGCGGTCCCGACAGGGCGGCAATCTCGGCAGTGCTCAGGTTCGACGCCTGATCGGCGGTCAGCCCGGCCACGGCAAGGCTCGAAATCTGATCGGCGGTCAACGATCTCAGGGCATCGGTGGCCAGCGCCGCCACCTGCGCCGTCGCCAGCGCCCCGATCTGTGTTGCCGACAACGCATGCATCTGTACCGGGGTCAGACCGCCCAGCTCGGTCTTCGACAGGGCCTGAATCTGCGCGGGAGTCAATGCCGCAATGACTGCCGTCGCCGTCGCGCTGTCGATCGTCATCGAAGTAGCCCCCACCCATTAAAGCGTTTGTCTGGGACAGGCTTGCATATCGGTCGAATGAGCACAAAATAATAAAATTTCAGACATCTGCGTCAGGGTGTCGCAGCTCGGATGCGGCATTACAAAATAACCGCACGGGTGTCGAATTCGCGCTAATGTTACCCAAGAACTTTTCTTAAAATATTTATCAAGATACTCATAATCTATATCATTATTGTTGAAACAATGCTTCAGACTCCCTACCACTTCACCGAAAGTTCTTGATTAAATACCGATCCTTTTTTCATGTTGTCATTAGAGGCAATGCCCAGGGCGGTTCAGTTTTACTCAGGACGCGCGCCTCTGCGGTGTCGGTGGGAGTGAGGTGTTGCCGGTATCCCGGGCGGCCTCAAAGGTCTTTTCGACCGTGCATGGCATCGGCGGCGAGGACGACACCGATGGCTCCGCGGTCGCGAATCATCTTCCGGGCAGCGGGGATTTCGTTCGGCGTCTCGTCGATCGGCGCGTGATCCGGCACGATGACGGCCTCGGAGGCCCAGGCGGACAGCCCTGGACCACTTTCCAGTTGGCGAGATGCTCGAAGCTGCCCCGCAGCGTTTTGCCGTCGGGCGGCATCCCCGCCGAACTGCCGCTGAAAACACCCGCCGCGCCCCAATCAGTTGAGCCTTCCATTTCGTGATCTGACAAGGGTTGACTGGACAGGACTGGCGTGTCAGCGTATTGATCGAATACCACTTGTCTTGAAGTGATAGGCCAACCGGTAACGGGCAGCAACCGTCAAGGCGGCGGGACGGCTTTGGTTGGCCCTGGCCGGGCAAGGGGCAGGGATGACTTTGTGCTCTCCTGGGGGAAGTCATGACTTACGCTGGATTGACGAGCGCCGTTTCGAAGCAGGAAGAGTATATTCACTTGGGTGGAAATATAATTGAGGGCGATCCGTTTACATTCTGCCCCCTGGTCTGGCGCTATCTGATAGACAGATTTGCCGTGCGCTCCGTGCTTGATCTCGGCAGCGGTCTTGGCTTTGCTGCCAGATGGTTTTTCAATCAGGGTGTGGCAACCTGCGCTGTCGATGGACTGAGAGAAAATGTCAGGAATGCTGTTTACCCGACGGTCCTTTGTGATTTGACGACAGACTCTGTTCATACCAGTGTTGATCTTGTTCACTGTCAGGAGGTTGTCGAGCACATCGAGGAAAAGTATATCGACAACCTGATGAAATCGCTGATGTGCGGCCGGTTCGCTGTAATAACTCATGCCCTGCCTGATCAGGGCGGGTATCACCATGTCAATGAAAAACCAATAGAATATTGGGTCCACCAATTTACCAGCAGGGGCTATGGTGTATTGATAGAAGATTCTAACAGAATTCGCAGGATCGCGGCACAGGAAGGTGCCCGGTATATGGCTGCGTCAGGCTTGGTCTTTGCCGCGCCTTCGACTCGGTAAGCCGTCACTAGCCTTTGGCCGGCTGTGACCGGGCAGCCGCCACCGGTGGCTGTCACCTTTACTCCACCCGGACCGGCTCTGTGCCGACAGTGCCGTCGGCGGCGATGGTGATGCGATCGATTTTGGCCTGGGCTTCGCGGAGCTTGGCCTCGCAGTGGCGCTTGAGCGCGGTGCCGCGTTCGTAGGCGGCGATGGCGTCGTCGAGCTTGGCGCGGCCGTCTTCCAACTGACGGACGATGCGCTCCAACTCGGCCAGGGCATCCTCGAAGCTGAGGGCGGCGATGTCGGCGGGGAGGGGCGGGGCTGCGGTCATGACGGTCCGGTTCCAGGGTCGGGGCTTGGCTCAGAGGGCCATCAGTTCCCGGACGTGGGTGGCGCAACTGCTGGCCAGCGCGGTGAAATTGTAGCCGCCCTCAAGGGCCGAGACGATGCGGCTGCGACAGTGGCGGCGCGCGATGTCGCCCAGTTTGCGCGTCGCCCAGGCGAAATCATCCTCGGTCAGATGGAGGGCGGCGAGGGGATCGCGGGAATGGCCGTCAAAGCCGGCGGAAATGATGATCAACTCGGGCTCGAACTCATCCATCGCCGGCAGCACGCTCTTGGTCAGGGCATGGCGGAACTCGGGTGAGCCGGCCATGGCCTGAAGCGGGGCGTTGACGATGTTGTTGAAATCGCCGCGCTCGCGGGCGCCGCCGGTATGGGGAAACAGCGGCCACTGGTGGGTCGAGGCATAAAACAGCCCGGCTTCGTGCTCGCAGAACGCCTGGGTGCCGTTGCCGTGATGGACGTCGAAATCGATGATCGCGACCCGCTTGAGCCCGTGGACGGCGCGGGCGTGGGCGGCGCCGATCGCGACGTTGTTGAAGAGGCAGAACCCCATGGCTTCGGCGTATTCGGCATGGTGGCCGGGCGGGCGCACGGCGCAGAAGGCGTTGCGGATGTCGCCGCTCATGACGGCGTCGACGGCGGCGCACAGCGCGCCGGCGGCACGCAAGGCCGCCTCGCCCGAGGCCGAGGAAATGATGGTGTCGGCATCGAGGCCGGCATGGCCATGGCTGGGCACCGAAGCGAAGACGTGGTCGATATAACTCCGGCCATGAACCCGGGCGATCTGCTCGATGCCGGCGCGCGGTGCAACCCGGCGATCGAGCAGAGCGAACTGCTCGGTCTCGAGGGCGGAGAGCACGGCCTTGAGGCGTTCCGAACATTCGGGATGGCCGAGCCCGGTGTCGTGCTCAAGGCAGGCCGGATGGGTATAGAGCGCGGTGTTCATACTGATCGGGGCCGGTTACTGACGGTTCCGTTGGCTGATCCGGCATCTTTCCAGAACGCGCCGGAAACTTCATGGGAAATCGCACGGTCGCGGGTCAGGTTTCTCCGCGCGGCTGGGTTGCCGTTTTTTCGATCTCGAAGCGATAGACGCCGTTTTCCTCGGCCGAGGACAGCAGGCGTTCGCCGGTGGCGGCGCAGAAGGCGGCGAAATCGGCCGGCGCGGCGGCGTCGGTGGCCTCGACGACCAGAATTCCGCCGACGCTCAGCGCCCGCAGCGCCTTGCGGGCCCGCAGCACCGGCAACGGGCAGAGCAAACCTTTGGCGTCGAGGTGGGCGTGGGGCATGGGGCGATCGGACCTCGGTGGCGACGGCGGCGGACAAAATGTGACGCGAATTTGGACAGGGTCTGGACAAAAATAGGCAAGTCGATTAATTCGTGAGCATGCAGCCCCGGGATCGGGCCAGGCCCCTGACTGGGACCAGCGGGAAGATGGAACTATGAGAATCGAAGACCTGCAAGTCAATGCCCGGGAGGCCAGCGTCCTGCTCAAAGCGATGAGCAATGAGCGGCGGTTGATGATCCTTTGCCATCTGGCCAGGGGGGAAAAGTCAGTGGGTCAACTGGAAGAACTGGTGTCGTTGAGCCAGTCCGCGCTGTCTCAGCATTTGGCCCGCCTGCGCCGGGACCGGCTGGTCCGCACCCGCCGCAACGCTCAAAGCATCTATTATTCGCTTAACGGTACCCAGGCGGTGGCGGTGATGTCTGCGCTCGGCTCGCTTTATCCGCCGGCACCGTCCCGGGTTGCGGCCGGAGCGGTATCGGCGCTGGCCTGAGCCGTCGCGACTCGATGGGCGCGGCGGCCGTTCAGCGGCCCCAAGCCAGCGCCGCCGCCAGCAGCGCCAGCCAGCCGAGCATGAAGGCCCCGCCGCCGAAGGGCGTCAATGATGGCTGCGCCCAAGGGCAGGCGAAGGCCAGCGCATAGAGCGTGCCGCAAAAGAGCAGACTGCCGGCGACGAAACACCAGCCCGAGACCGCGAGCCAGCGCCCGGCCCGGCCGGCACCGGCGCGCTCGGCCAGCAGCGCGACCGTCAGCAGAACAAGCGCGTGCAGGCCCTGGTATCTGGTGGCGATCTGGAGCAACTCGCGGGAGTGGGCATCGGTCACCGGATCGAAATGGTGGCGGGCGAGGGCGTCCGCCGCCACCGCCACCATGCCGCTGAGGCCGGCAAACCCGAGCCAGAGCCGGAAGCGCAGGTCCGCTGCCATCGCCATCCCCCTTGGACACACCCCGCAATGAACCGACTCGAAGCGGGCGGTCCCGCCGGTGTCAGCTCAGGCCCCGCTGCCCCATGGCCAGGAATTTTTCGCGGCGCCGGCTGCGCAGGGCCGGGCCGGGCTCGTTGCGCAGCTCGGTCAATGCCGCCTCGATGACATCGCCGACCGCGGTCATCGCCGCCTTGGGGTCGCGATGGGCGCCGCCGATCGGTTCGGGCACCACTTCGTCGATCACGGCCAGTTCCTTGAGGTCCTGGGCGGTCAGGCGCAGCGCGATCGCGGCCTCGCTGGCCAGCGAGCCGTTGCGCCACAGGATCGAGGCGCAGCCCTCGGGCGAAATCACCGAATAGATCGAGTGTTCGAGCATCAGCACCCGGTCGCCGGCCGCGACCGCGATCGCGCCGCCCGAGCCGCCCTCGCCGATAATCACCGAAACCAGCGGCACCTTGATGCGCAGGCAGGCCTCAATGCCGCGCGCGATCGCCTCGGCCTGACCGCGCTGCTCGGCCCCGACGCCGGGCCAGGCGCCGGCGGTATCGACCAGGGTGATCACCGGCAGCTTGAAGCGCTCGGCCAGATTCATCAGGCGCTGGGCCTTGCGGTAGCCTTCGGGCTTGGCCATGCCAAAATTGTGTTTGACCCGGGACTCGGTATCGTTGCCCTTTTCCTGGCCGATGATCATCGCGGAAAAGCCGCGGAAGCGGCCGATGCCGCCAATGATCGCCTGATCCTCGGCAAAACCGCGGTCGCCGGCCAGCGGCGTGAAGTCCTCGATCAGTGCGGCGACGTAATCGCTGAAATGCGGGCGGTTGGGGTGGCGGGCCACCTGGACCTTCTGGGACGGCAGCAGCTTGGCGTAGGTCTGGCGCAGCAGCTTGTCGACCTTGACCTGCAGCTTGCTTACCTCCTCGGCGATGTTGATATCGCCGTTATGGGTCAGGTGGCGCAGCTCCTCGATCTTGCTTTCGAGTTCCGCGATCGGCTTTTCGAATTCCAGGAAGGTCAGCATGATCGCCAAATACAGGACAAGGGTGGCGGAATTGGTACCACGCGGCGCCGCGTCACGCCATACAAAAGGCGTGCGGCGATGCTGCGATGCGGGGAAGGCTCAGGCCGCGGGCGTTTCGGTCAACTGGAGCAGCGACCGGCGGAGCAGATCCGGCTGCACCGGCTTGACCAGGAACGCGGTGCGTCCCAGGGTATTGGCCGCCGCGACCTCCTCGGGGCCGGCGCGGCCGGTCAGGAAGATCAAAGGCAGCCGCCGTTCGGCCTCGTCGTCGCTGGTGCGGAGGTCGCGCAGCAGCTCGAGTCCGGTGACCGGCTTCATGTCGATGTCGCAAAGCACGATATCAACCCGCTGGCAGCGCAACAGCTGCAGGCCGGTGACGGCATCACCGGCTTCGAGGACCGCGGCGCAGCCGAGTCCGGCGACCACCCGGGCGGTTACCGTCCGGGTAAAGGGTTCGTCTTCGATGACGAGCACGGTGAGGCGCGGAAGCCGGGCGTCGGGCATGGCGGCATAAAGACGGTGGGACGGATAATCGGGAAGACTGTTATCATATCTAACCTGCCGCGGGCAGTCATGCAAAGAGATTGGGGACGAGGCGGAGATGGCCGGTCTGTCGGCGATCAGGGACCATAAGGGCTATTACGCGGCGCTCGAGGTGCCGGTGACGGCATCGGCCGAGCAGATCAAGCTCGCCTTTCGCCAGAAGGCGCTTCAGGTTCATCCCGACCGCAATCAGAGCGAAGACGCCAAGGCGGTCTTCCAGCATCTCAACGAGGCCTACCGGGTGCTGATGGATGCCCGGGCCCGGGCCCGCTATGACGCCTCGGTGCCCGAAGGGCCGGCGGCCGGCGCGCCGCGGGGGGCCGGCCGCGCGCCGCCGCAACTGGAGCCGATCGCCTGTTCCCGCTGCGGCGCGGTGACGGTGCAGCCGCGCTACGTCGTGTTCTGGCGGGCGATCAGCCACGGCTGGGGCACCTCGCGGGTGCCGGTGCAGGGGGTGTTCTGCCGCCGCTGCGCTGACGGCCGCGCCCTCCGGGCCTCGCTGGTGACCTGGCTGCTCGGCTGGTGGGGCTTGCCGCTGGGTCCGGTGTGGACGATCCTGATCCTGAAGCGCAACATGCTGGGCGGCGAGCAACCGCCCGACGTCAATGCCAACCTGCTCCGCCATCAGGCCCGTTACTTCATGTCGGTCGGCAATCCGGTGCTGGCCCGGGCGGCGCTCGATCAGGGGCTGAGGCTGGTCGAGAGCCCCGATCTGCATGCCCGGCTGAAGAAACTGGAGGCGATGATCGGCCCCGGCGGCCGGGACCGGCTGGTCGATCGCTGGCGCCCGGCCGCGTCCGCCGCCTTCTATCTCCACCTTTTGCCGGTGGTGGCGCTGCTGGGCGGGGTGGCGCTGCTCGCGGGGCGCAAGGCCGGCTGGTGGTGATCGGGGCCTGCCCTTATCTGCCCAAGACGTGAACAATTTCGATTGCGCAGGGTATGGCGGGCGGCGCTATCTTTCCTGGCATCGGACGATGGGGGATATCTCCCCCGTGATGGGCGCGGGAGCGACCATTGACAGCATCCCGAGGGATGATCGAACGCGGAGGGGCCATCGGCATGTCATCGCCTTTATCTGTCGCCGGCAGGCGGGAGAAGCTTTCGGTTCGCGTCCTTGGCATCATTCTCAGCACGGTTGCCATCATCATGGTGATCGCTACCGCGGTCGGGTCCTGGCGGCACTATGGCAACGCCGAGGCGGAACTGATCGCCCACAGCCGGTTGCTCGCCGACATCCAGGCCCAGTCCATCAGCCGGCCGCTGTTCGACTTCAACAATGGTCAGGTCGCGATCCAGATCGGCAGCCTGCAGGCGGATCCCGCCTTCGTCGCGGCGCGGGTCGTCGATCTCGAGAAGACGGTGGTCGCGGTGATCGGCGAGATGCCGGCCGAGGGGGGCGACGCCCTCATCAGCTCCCTGCCGGTGGTCGCCGACGACAATGGCAAAAAGGTCGATGTCGGCACGCTGTCGATCGCCTTTTCCCGCAAGCCGCTCCAGGAAAAGCTGCGGGCGCAGCTGATCGAGAGCGGCATCTCGCTGGCGCTGCTGCTGTTTGCCGTCGGCGCCGCGGTGATCCTGGCCTTCCGGCACATTTCCGGCCCGCTGACGGTGATGGTCGGCGCCATCCGCGTTCTGGCCGATGGCGATCTCGAAGCTGCGATCCCCTATGACGACCGCCCCGATGAAATCGGCGAAATCGCGCGCTCGTTGCAGGTTCTGAAGGAGAATAGCCAGGCCCGCCGCGCCCTCGAAGAGCGGAACGTGCGCGAACAGGAAGCCCGGGAGCGTCGCCATGGCGTCATCGAACAGCTGACCCGGGACTTCAACATGGGGGTTCAGGGCATTCTGAACTCGGTCAGCGCCTCGGCCAATCAGGTCAAGGAGGCCGCCGCCTCCCTGACCACGATTGCCGAAGGCACCTCGCGCAAGGCGGTGACGGTCGCGGCGGCGGCGGTCCAGGCCTCGGCCAACGTCAAGACCGTGGCGACGGCGACCGAGGAAATGGCCTCCGCCGAGGCGGAAATCGTTCAGCAGGTGATGCGGTCGTCGAAAACCGCCGAGGGCGGCGTCGCCGCCGCCGAACGGGTCAATCAGATCGTCGCCGGACTGTCGAAGGCCGCCGGCCGGATCGGCGACGTCGTCGGCCTGATCCAGGGGATCGCCGGCCAGACCAATCTGCTCGCGCTCAACGCCACCATCGAGGCGGCCCGGGCCGGCGAAGCGGGCAAGGGCTTCGCCGTGGTCGCCCACGAGGTCAAGGCGCTCTCCAATCAGACCGCGAGGGCCACCGACGAGATCTCGGCCCAGATCGCCGCCGTTCAGCAAGCGACGCGCGAGGCGGTCGAGGCGATCGCCGGCATCAGCGCGACCATCGCCGAGATCAACACCGCCGCGGCCGCGATCGCGGGCGCGGTCGAGGAGCAGAGCGCGGTGACGCGGGAAATCGCCCGCAATGTCGAACAGGCCTCCCAGGGCACCAGCGATGTCACCGAGAACATCAACGATGTCAGCCGGGCCGCGGCCAATACCGGGGTCGCGGCCGAGCAGCTGTTCGGAACCGCCGAGACCCTGAAGCTGCAGGCCGACGAACTCGCGGTCGATATCCGGGATTTCATCAAGGCGATCAACAACGACGGCGACCGGCGGCGCTTCGAGCGGATCAAGATCGCCACCCCGGTCACGCTGACCCTCGGCGGTCAGACTGAGGCCACCACCACCATTGATCTCTCCCAGGGTGGCACCCTGGTGTCGGGCAACTATAATGCCGCGGCGGGCGCCGTGGTCGTGGTGGCCTTTGCCGGCGGTCCGACGGTTCGCGGGCATATCGCCCAGACGATGAACAGTTCAACCCGAATCAACTTCGCGCTCGACGAAGCGGCCCTGACGACAATGGCCGGTTTCATCCGGCAGGCGAGGGCAGGTGGCTTGGCCTCGTAAGGGGCGGCCGATCTCGTATTCTTCCCTATCACCTCAACGAGACATGGAGAGGTCCGATGGTATCTTTTGCTCGCTTGCTTCCTTTCGCGGCACTGGCCGGGTTGTCCGTGCTGCCGTCCCTGGTTCATGCCGATAGCATCACGCTGCGGGCCGACGAGTGGTGTCCCTATAACTGCGCCGCCGGGTCCGACAAGCCCGGCTATGGCATCGAAATCGTCAAGGAGATCTTTGCCAAGGCCGGGCATACCATCGAATACGGCACCGAAGCCTGGGCGCGGGCGCTCGAAGAGTGTGGCAAGGGCACCGTGGTCGCGGTGATCGGCGCGGCGCGCAAGGACGCGCCGACTTTCGTCTATCCCGAGTCCCATTACGGCATCGCGGATAACAGCTTCGTCGTGCGCAAGGGCAATCCGTGGCGCCTCGCCGGGGTGGAGTCCCTGGAGAAGCTCAAGGTCGGGATCATCCAGGGCTACGCCTATGACGGCACAGTCGGCGACTACCTGACCGCCAACCTCGCCAACAAGGCGCGGACCGACGTCGTCGGCGGCGACAACGCGCTCGAACTGAACCTGAAGAAAGTGGTTGCCGGCCGTGTCGACACCACCGTCGACGCCATGGCGGTGCTGTCCTACAAGATCAATCAACTCGGCATCGCCGATAAGCTGGAGATGGCCGGCACCACCGACCAGAGCCTGATCTACGTCGCGTTTTCGCCCGGCCACCCCAAGGCCAGGGAGTATGCGAAGCTGTTCGACGAGGGGTTGGCCGGCCTCCGCGCCTCGGGGCGGTTGAAGCAGATTCTCGATCGCTACAACCTCAAGGACTGGCAGTAAGCCGGGGCCGGTTCGCCGGGGCGCCGGGCGGCGCCCGGAGCCGGGGATGCCGGCGGTCCTCTGCGTTTTTCGGGCCGGGAAAACCCCGGCCCGGCCCGGCGCCCGGCCGCGCCGCTTGTCATGGAAGTGTCATAGTCCTATAACCCTGCCCGATGCCATCCCGCGGGGCGGCGGCGGGGCCTGCGTCCTTCCGCCGCCGCCGGGTCCGGCAGGGTCGGCCCGACAGGAAGCCATTCATGCTGCTCAAGCTTTTCCACGCTCTGATGCCGAAGGAAGAACGGTTTCTCGACTATTTTTCCGCCCATTCGGAAAAGATCATCGCGGCAACCGAAGCGCTGCATCAGATGATGGTCACCGGCGGGGATACCGCGCCCTATTGCCACATCATCTACACCCAGGAGGGCGAGGCCGACGCCATCGCCCGCAAGACGCTGCTGGCCATTCACCGCACCTTCATCACTCCCTTTGACCGCTCCGACATCCACGGCCTGATCTCGGCCATGGACGACACCATCGATCTGGTCGAGGAAACCGCGCAGCGGGTCGAACTCTATGAAGTCACCAGCTTCACCGACGAAATGAAGGACATGGCCGAAAGCGCCCGCCAGTGCGCCGGGATCATCCGGCAGACCATGCCCCTGCTGGTAGCCATCAACAAGAATGCAAGTAAAATCAATGAACTCTGTGTTGCCGTCAGCAAGATCGAGGGGCAGGCCGATCGCAAGATGCGCCAGGGCCTCTCCAAGCTGATGAAGAGCGGACTCGACCCGATCCACGTGCTGACGCGCAAGGAGATCTACGAGTTGCTGGAGTCCGTGATCGACCGCTGCGAAGACGTGATGGACGCCGTTCAGGGCATCGTCATCGAGCATGTCTGAGCGCTTGACCCAACCGTGTCATCCATAAGGGGCGGTCATGGATTTGTCCTTGTCGATACCGCCATTGCTGGTGGCCCTCATTCTGGTGGCGCTGCTGTTCGATCTGGTCAACGGCCTGCATGACGCCGCCAATTCCATTGCCACCATCGTGTCGACGCGGGTGTTGTCGCCGCCCGCCGCGGTGTGCTGGGCGGCCTTTTTCAACTTCATCGCTTTCCTGGTGTTCGGGCTCAGCGTGGCCCGGACCATCGGCACCGGCGTGATCGAACCCGGGATCGTCGACACCCGGGTGATCTTCGGGGCGCTGATGGGGGCGACGACCTGGAACGTCGTCACCTGGCAGGTCGGTCTGCCCTCCAGCTCCTCTCACGCCCTGATCGGTGGTCTGGCCGGCGCCGGGGTGGCGAAAGCGGGCCTGGCTGCGGTTCTCTGGGGTGGGTTCACCAAGATCGGCTTCGCGATCGTGCTTTCGCCGCTGATCGGATTCCTCCTGGCCTTGACGCTGGTGCTGGCGGTGTCCTGGATTTTCGTGCGGTCGACCCCGTTCGGCGTCGACCGGCGCTTCCGTCAGCTGCAATTCGTTTCGGCCTCGCTCTACAGCCTCGGCCATGGCGGCAACGACGCCCAGAAGACGATGGGCATCATCGCGGCGCTGCTCTATGCCGAGGGCTATCTCGGGGGCGAGTTCTATGTGCCGTTCTGGGTTGTGCTGTCCTGTCAGGCGGCGATGGGCCTCGGCACCCTGTTCGGCGGTTGGAAGATCGTGCGTACCATGGGCTCGAAGATCACGACCCTGAAGCCGATGCAGGGCTTTTGCGCCGAGACCGGCGGCGCCATCACCCTCTTCATGGCCACCGGCCTTGGCATTCCCGTGTCGACCACCCATACCATCACCGGCGCCATCGTTGGCGTCGGGGCGGCGCGCAAGGTTTCGGCGGTGCGCTGGAACATCGCCGGCAACATCGTCATCGCCTGGGTGTTCACGATTCCCTGTGCCGCCCTGCTGGGCGCCGCGTTTTATCATCTGGCGCTGCTCATATGGTGAATGATGGCTGAGAAGCGTCTGCGCACCCAGTATGCGGCCCTGCCGTATACCGTCATCGACGGCGTGCCCCGGATTTTGCTGGTGACCTCGCGCGACACCGGGCGCTGGATCGTGCCCAAGGGCTGGCCCGAAAAGAAGACCCGGCCCTGCGATCAGGCGGCGCGGGAAGCCTATGAGGAGGCCGGGGCGCTGGGCCGGGTGACCCGGAAGCCGGTCGGTTCCTATCGCTATGAAAAGCATTTGCGCAAACGGACGGTGACCTGCCTCGTTGACGTCTATCTGCTCAGGGTCGAGCGCGAACTCGAGGACTGGCCAGAGCGTGCACAGCGCTCGCGGCGCTGGGTGTCGCCCGACGAAGCGGCGCTGATGGTCGACGACGCCGGACTCGGCGCCCTGCTGCTTCACCTCAGCGGCCCGGCGCTGCTGCCGTGAGCGGCCGGGCCGGTTCGACCGCCCTTGCCGATTGACGGCGCCGGTGCGATATGAAAAACAGAAGCGGCGATCGGCGATCCTGGCAGGACAGCGGTAGCGATGGATGACTCCAACAACCCAAGTGCCATTCAAGACGCCCCGATCGAAATGCGGGTGGTGCTGGGGACGGCGTTGCTGCGGGTTCGCGATCTCCTGAAACTCGGCCGCGGCGCCGTGGTCGAACTCGACCGCAAGATCAACGCTCCCTCGGATGTCTATGTCGCCGGCATCCTGGTCGCCCGCGGCGAGGTCACGATCGTCGAGGACCGGCTGGCGGTGACCATCTCCGACTTCATCAAGACCGGCGCCCAGCGGCGCTGACCCGGGTCGCCCTTGGCGCTGTGACTCCAATGCCATAGCCGATAACTCTCTTTGGCCGGAGGAACACAGGGCTCTAACCCTCTGAAGAGGCGTGTGCTAGCATCCGCGTTCCTCAGAATGGGTGGGAGGCGGCAGATGGCACAGCGCGACCCCGGCTCGATTGTGCTCCGGCTGTGGCGGGGGCTGATGCCGCTGGCACTGCTCGGTCTGGCCGCCTGCGCCGGCGGCCCCCAGCCCGACAGCCGCACCCTGGTGCTGCACCATGCCGGCAGCGGCGAAGAGGCGGCCGCCACCTACTTCGCCAATGGCCGCTACGACCGGCGGGCGCTGTTCCAGTTCTCGATGCTGTTGCGCGACCGCCATTCCAACCAGATCACCGACATCGATCCGCGCCTGATCGACCTTCTGCACGATCTGCCGCTCCGGCTCGGGCTGCCCGAGTCGACGCCGGTCGAGGTCACCAGCGGTTATCGCTCGGAGCTGACCAACGCCTCGCTGTCCCGCAGCAATCCCAACGTCGCCGAGCGCAGCTATCATATCCGCGGTCAGGCTGCCGACATCCACATCGCGGGCGTCGCGCCTGAGGCGCTGGCCCGGGCCGCGGCCTCGCTGCATCGCGGCGGCTATGCCTGGTATCCCCGCACTGGCCATGTCCATGTCGACGTCGGGCCGGTGCGCACTTGGCATCCCGAGTGACCGAAGAGGCCGAGGCCGTGCCTGCCACCGCCGTCAATCCCTGGACCACCCTTGGCTCCGAGGTCAAATACGACAATCCCTGGATCCGGGTCGTCGAGCATCGGGTCCTGACTCCGAAGCGGACGCCGGGCATTTACGGCACCGTCCATTTCAAGCATCTCGCCACCGGCGTCCTGCCGATCGACGCCGAGGGCTGCACCACTCTGGTCGGCCAGTACCGCTACGTTCTCGATGCCTATAGCTGGGAGATGCCCGAGGGCGGCGGCGATCCCGGCCGGCCGGTTCTGGAGTCGGTCCAGCGCGAATTGCGGGAGGAAACCGGTCTCACCGCCCGGCACTGGCTGGAACTAACCCGGGTTCATCTTTCCAACAGCGTCAGCGACGAGGAAGCCACCTGCTTCCTGGCCTGGGACCTTCACCCCGGTCCGGCTGCGCCCGAGGACAGCGAACAGCTGGCCATTCGCCGTCTGCCCTTCCACACCGTCGCCGCCATGGTCTGGAACGGCGAGATCACCGACGTCATGACCGTGGTCGCGGTGCAGCGCCTGGAACTGATGCTCCGGCGCGGCTGCGCTCCCGAGGCGGTGGCGGTGGCGATCGGCGCGCTGCCCGGCTGAGCGCGCCGCTTCCAAACTGCTGACCGGCCGCCCATAGTGCTGACACAATGTGGTGTCAGACCATTGCGTGGGAGCCGACCATCCCCATATCCAGTCGCAGCGTCGTTAACCACCCGGGAAGAGGAAGCCGCATGTTCTCGTTCATGAAATCCTTTGTCGGCGTCAAAGGCCAGCAGTTGGGTCAGGATATCGTCCAGGCGATCGTCGAGATGGATCCCGAGTCGGCCAGTCAGGCCCAGCTCGATCAGATGGAAAAGGATCTCGATAAGGCGGGCGCCGTGATTCAGAAGCTGCGCGCCGACTACGATCGCGAATTGCGCGAATACCAGGATGCCAAGAAGCGGTACGACCAATTGCTGGCCGCGGCCGAGGTCCTGCAGCGCAAGATCGATAACCCGGCGACCGCCGACAAGGCCGGGGTCGAAGCCAGCCTGGCCAAGCTGGTCGGCCAGTTGGAACAGCTCCAGCCCGAGGTCGACGCCGAACAGAAGGATGTCGATGAGGTCAAGGCGCTGCTCGATCAGGCCCAGGCGGCCTATCGCGAAAAGGCCGAGGCGCTGACCCGGGCCAAACAGAACCTGGAGCGGGCTAGGCGCGACATGCAGCGGGCGGTGCTGGACCAGGAGCGCGCCGCCGAAAAGGCCCAGCGGGCGGCCGAGGTCGCCGGCTTGCGCGACAGCAAGAAGATCAGCGGCCTGACCGTCGCCACCGACGCCATGCAGCGCCGGGCCGACGAGGCGCGGGCCAAGGCGGACGCGGCCAAGCTGAAGGCCGACACCCTGACCACCCTGGCCAAGCCCAACGCCGACGACGCCAACATCGCCGAGGCGCTGAAGGAGGTTCAGGGGGGAGGCGCGCCCTCGGGCGGCAGCCTCGCCGAGCGGCTGGCCAAGCTCAAGAAGGGGCCGTGACCGCACCCTGAGCGGGAGGACGGCCGACGGGCGGGACGGGCCGCGGTTCCAGTGGGGCAGCCCCGGGAACCGTGGCTCCCGTGCCCTCTTCGGTCTAGTCTGCCGGCCATGATCAGCCCCGTCCTCGCCCCGGTACCCCGCCGTGCCGACCGCCCCGAAGCCGGGCGGCGCTTTCGTCTCGTCTCCGAGTTCCAGCCCGCCGGCGACCAACCGCGGGCGATCGAACAGTTGTGCGCCGGCATCGCGCGGCAGGAGCGGGATCAGGTCCTGCTCGGGGTCACCGGTTCGGGCAAGACCTTCACCGTCGCCCACATGATCGAGACCCTGCAGCGGCCGGCGCTGGTGCTGGCGCCCAACAAGACCCTGGCGGCCCAGCTCTATGGCGAGATGAAGTCCTTCTTTCCCGACAATGCGGTGGAGTATTTCGTCTCCTATTACGACTACTACCAGCCCGAGGCGTATGTGCCGCGTACCGACACGTACATCGAGAAGGAGGCCGAAATCAACGAACAGATCGACCGGATGCGCCACGCCGCCACCCGGTCGCTGCTCGAATGCGACGACGTGATCATCGTCGCCTCGGTCTCGTGCATCTACGGCATCGGTTCGGCCGAGATGTACAGCGAGATGACGCTGGCGCTTGAGGCGGGCAAACGGGTCGACCGCACCGAACTGCTGCGCCGTCTCAGCGACTTGCAATACCGGCGCAACGATCTCGCCTTCGGCCGCGGCACCTTCCGGGTCCGCGGCGACACCGTCGAATTGTTTCCGGCCCACATGGAGGACCGCGCCTGGCGCTTCTCGCTCTTTGGCGACGAGTTGGAGGCGATCCACGAGATCGACCCGCTGACCGGGGAAAAGCTGGTGGCGCTGCCCTCCGTCCGCATCTATCCCAACAGCCACTACGTGACGCCCAAGCCGACGTTGCATCAGGCGATCGGCCAGATCAAACGGGAGCTGACCCAGAGGCTGGAGGAACTCAACGTCGAAGGCAAACTGGTCGAGGCGCAGCGGCTCGAACAGCGGACGCGCTTTGATATCGAGATGCTGGCCGCCACCGGCATCTGCGCCGGAATCGAGAACTATTCCCGCTATCTCACCGGCCGGGCGCCGGGAGAGCCGCCGCCGACCCTGTTTGAATATTTGCCGAAGGACGCGCTGCTGTTCGTCGACGAAAGTCACGTCATGGTGCCTCAGCTGGGCGCGATGTACAAAGGCGATTTTGCCCGCAAGTCGACCCTGGCCGCGTACGGCTTCCGGCTGCCCTCCTGCATGGACAACCGGCCGCTGAAGTTCCAGGAGTGGGAGGCGATGCGGCCGCAGACGGTGTTCGTCTCGGCCACCCCCGGCCCCTGGGAGATGGAACGGACCGGCGGCGTGTTCGTCGATCAGGTGGTGCGCCCGACCGGGCTGATCGACCCGCTGGTGGTCGTTCGCCCGACCGAGCATCAGGTCGACGACCTGCTCGCCGAGGCGCGGGACCTCTCGGCGCGCGGCCTGCGCATCCTCGCCACCACCCTGACCAAGAAGATGGCCGAGGCCCTGACCGAGTACCTGCACGAGAACGGCATTCGCGTCCGCTATGTCCATTCCGATGTCGAGACCCTGGAACGCATTGAAATCATACGGGATCTTCGGCTCGGTGTCTTCGATGTCCTGGTCGGAATCAATCTTTTGCGCGAAGGGCTGGATATTCCGGAATGCGCGCTGGTGGCGATTCTGGATGCCGACAAGGAGGGCTATCTGCGCTCCCGTACGTCTCTTGTCCAGACCATCGGGCGCGCCGCCCGCAACCTCGAAGGCCGGGCTATCCTGTATGCCGACCGTATTACCGACAGCATGCGCTACGCCATCGACGAGACCGAGCGCCGCCGGGAAAAGCAGCGGGCCTACAATACAGCTCACGGCATCACGCCCGAGAGCATCAAGAAGTCGATCTCGGATATTCTTGAAAGTGTCTACGAGCGCGGCGACCACGTCACCGTCGACACCGGCGCCGCCGATGCCGTGCATTTGGCCGGCAGCAACCTTAAGGCGGTGATCGCCGATCTCGACAAACGCATGCGCGCCGCCGCCGCCGACCTGGAGTTCGAGGAGGCGGCGCGGCTGCGCGACGAACTCCGGCGTCTCGAAGCCATGGACCTCGGTCTCGACCGCCCCGGTGTTTCGCCCCGGGCGTTGGCGACGGCGACGGGAAAGCCGAACGGGCGGCGCAAGAAGCGCTAATCGCCGGTCTTCAGCGACCGGATGTGTTCGAGAAACTTCGCCAGCGCCTGCTCGAGGTTCTTTGAGGCGTCGGCGAGGTCGTGGGAGATCGCCGAGATCGTGCAGACCGAAATCTTGACTTCGGCGTTGCTCATGATCAGGTCCGACAATTGCTCGGAGATGTCCTGGGTCGCGGCCGAGGCGTGCTGGACGTTGCGGGCGATTTCGCTGGTGGCTTCACCCTGCTGGCTCATCGACTCGGCGATCACCGCCGAGATGGCGTCGAGGCGGGAAATCACATCGCTGATCTGGCCGATTTCGCGCACAGCGTGGCCGGTGTCGGCTTGCACCTCGCTGATCTGTTTGGCGATGCCCTCGGTGGCCTCGGCGGTCTGCTTGGCCAGGTTCTTCACTTCGTGGGCGACGATGGCGAAGCCGCGCCCCGCTTCGCCGGCCCGGGCCGCCTCGATGGTGGCGTTGAGGGCCAGGAGATTGGTCTGGCGGGCGATCGCCTCGATCAGTTTCAGCACGCCACCGATTTTCATGGCCGACTGGGACAACCGGGCGATGGTGGCGCGGGAGGCGTCGGCGGCCTCGCGGGCGCGGCCGACGATCTCGGTCGACTCGCCGACCTGACTGATAACGGTGGCGATCGAGGCCGAGAGTTCCTCGGTGGCCGAGGCCACGGCCTGGACGTTCTGACTGGTGTCGGACGCGGCGCTGGCCGCGACGTTCCCCTTGGTGTCGTTGGTGTCGAAGGCGACATTGATCTCGGCGGTGGCGGTGTTGACCTGTCCAACCACCGAAGAAACGGTTGAGATCGCCCCCATCACCGTGGCCTGAAAGTTGTCGGCCAATTCGAACAGCATGGTGTTGGCGCTCGACAGCGTCGCCATGGAATAGGCTTCGAACGACAGTTCAAGATCAATGAACACCGCGCTGGTGATCAGCGAATAAAGTTCGGCCGCGCGCGCGGGATTGCGCCGTTCCTTGTCGGCAATTACTTTGGAGATGCGCCGGAGAAAGAAACTGTAGGCGGCGAAATACCAGTTTGGTGGCAGCCCGATCCGGAAGTGGGCCTGGCCGACCCGGGTCGCCCGTGCGAGATAGTCGGCATCGAAGCTGCCGGCAAACAGCGATTGCCAGTGACGGTGCTGGGCCGCTTTCAGCCGCTCCGGGTCCTGGCCGGCGAGCAGCGGCCGCAACGCGGGAACTCCGGGCAGGGTGGTGTAAAACTCGTCGAGGATCGGCGGCAGCGCGGCCTCGATCAGCGCCCAGGCATCACGATAGAACCGCGGTTCCACCCGGTCGAGACCGACAAAAGCCAGACGGGAGCGGAGGTCTTCAACACTGGTCATGCTCTGACATCCCTGGTGCGCGAGCCTGATGCGACGGAGCCTGGGTGGCGTCGCGACGGTGGGGGCATGGTACAGGAACGAAGCGAATTTAATACAAATTATTGATATTCACCATGAATATTTTCTTAACGGCGGCCTCACAGCTCGGTCAGTCCGCTGCGCGGAATGCGGATTTCCCGGTGGACAGAGACGCTGAGCAGCAAACCGATGCCAACCATCAGCGTCAGCATTGCCGTCCCGCCGTAGGAAACCAGGGGCAGGGGAATCCCGACCACCGGAATCAGGCCCATGACCATGGCGGTGTTGACGCATACATAGAGAAAGAAGGTCGTGGTGAGGCCGATTCCGACCAGCCGGCCAAACTGGTTGCGGCACGACAGGGTGATGACGATGCCATATATGAAGACCAGCAGATAAAGCCCGAGCAAAAACAGCGCCCCGGCCATGCCGAATTCTTCTGCCAGCACGACGAAGATGAAATCGGTGTGCTTCTCCGGCAAGAACTGCAACTGGCTCTGCGAGCCAAGCATGAAGCCCTTGCCAAAGAGTCCGCCCGAGCCGAGAGCGATCTTGGACTGGATGATGTTGTAGCCCGAGCCGAGCGGGTCGCGCTCCGGATCGAGGAAGGTGAACACCCGTTGCTTCTGGTAGTCGTGCAGGAAGCCCCAGCCGATCGGAATCACCCCGATGCCACCGCCGACCGCGATCGCCCATTTCCATAACCGGACCCCGGCGCACCAGAAGATCGCGGCGCCGGTGAAGATCAGCAGCAGCGCGGTGCCGAGATTGGGCTGCAGCAGCACCAGCCCGACCGGCAGAAACACCAGCGCGATCGGCGGAATCAGCACCAGAGGCTTACCGATCTGGTCGAGAGTCAGGCCGTGAAAATAGCGCGCCAGCGCCAGCACCAGCGCCGGTTTCATCAGCTCCGAGGGCTGGAGTACGAAGAAGCCGAGATCAATCCAGCGCTGGGCGCCCATGCCGATCTGGCCCATCACTTCCACCGCGACCAGAAGGCAGAACATCACGCCATAGATGCCATAGGCGAAGCGCAGCCAGACCCGGACATCGACCACCGCGATGGTCAGCATGATCACGAAGCCGGGAATCGCGCGCACCAGCTGGCGCATCGCCCAGGGCTCCCATTTGCCGCCGGCCGCCGAAAAGAGCAGGCCGATGCCGATGCTGGTGATGGTGCAGACCAGGAACACCAGCCCCCAGTTGATCAGGCGGATCTTGCGGGTCAGCGACAGGGTCTGACGTTGGGGTTCGAGATCGGCGTACATGGGCGGCGGACAGGGGGCTGGGGTGGGGGGCTCTAGGGAGGTCACCGTATCACATCATCGTCGCGGGGCAACCGCCAGCGCGATCGGCCGGTGTCGCGCGGTGGCGCCGGGGGGCGGCGACGGCGCCCGGCCGCCCGGCACGCAATCCCTTTGCAGGGGCGGTGAACTCCAGTATGGTGGCCGCCGTTTCAGCCATTCTGGGATCAAGACCATGCCCCGTTTGATGCGTCTCGTCTTGGCGTCCTTGCTGGGCATCCTTTTGTACAGTGGGGAGGCCCTGGCGTTGGATCCGGAAAACATGCTTTACCTCGACCTCAAAGACGGTCGGGTGGTGATCGAGTTGCGGCCCGATCTGGCCCCGGGCCATGTCGCCCGCATCAAGGAACTGGCTCGCGAGAAGTTCTATGACGGCCTGAAGTTCCATCGGGTGATCGAAGGCTTCATGGCCCAGACCGGTGATCCGCGCGGTGACGGTACCGGCGGTTCGGGCAAGAAGCTCAAGGCCGAGTTCTCGCGCGAACATCACGTCCGCGGCACGCTCTCGATGGCCCGTGCCCAGGACCCGAACAGCGCCGACAGCCAGTTCTTCATCTGCTTCGCGCCGGCGCCGTTCCTCGACGGCCAGTATACGGTGTGGGGCCGGGTGATTTCGGGCATGGACTTCGTGGACAAGATCAAGAAGGGCTCGCAGATGCGCAATGGCGCCGTCACCGATCCCGACCACATCGTCACCCTGCGGGTTGCCGCCGACGTCAAGTAAGCGGCGTCCCGAACCCGCCGGCACGACCGGAAGAGGGGGGGCATCGCCCCCCTTTTTCTTGTCTCGGGCGCCGCTTGGGACGAGGCCGGCGGGGCTTGCGCTTAGGGCCGGGCGTTGCGGATGCTGTCGATCCGCTCCTGGCCGAATTCCCGGGCATAATCGGCATAGGCGGGCGTCAGCGCGGCCCGGAACGCCGCCTTGTCGATGTCGTCGATCACGGTCATGCCCGCCTTACGCAGGGCCTTCAGGCCCTCGGCCTCCTGGCGGTCTACGGCGGCGCGCATCGCGGCGGCGGCGGCGCGGGCCGCATCGCCAAAAAGGGCGCGGTCGGAGTCGCCAAGGCCGGTCCAGAGGCGCGGTGCCACCAGCATCACCGCCGGCGAATAAGCGTGCCCGGTCAGAGACAGATAGTGCTGCACCTCGTTCAGCTTGAGGTCCACGACCACCGGCACCGGATTCTCCTGGCCGTCGACGACATGGGACTGAAGGGCGGCGTAGACGTTGGGGGCGGGCATCGGCATCGGCCGGGCTCCCAGCACCGTGAAAGCGCGGGTATGGACGCTGTTCTGCATGGTGCGCAGCTTCAGGCCCCGGAGATCGGCGGGCCTGGTGACCGGCCGGTCGGTAGTGGTGATGTGGCGGAAACCATTTTCGCCCCAGGCCAGCGCGATCAGCCCGTGCTTAGGAAATTCAGCCAGAATCTCCTGACCGATCGGTCCGTCGAGGACGGCCCGGGCATGGCCGTAATCCCGGAAGAGGAAGGGGATGTCGATGATCAGGGTCGCGGGGACAAAACCGCCGACCGGACCGGTCGAGGCGATCACCAGATCGACGGTGCCGATCTGGAGTCCGGCCACCAGGTCCCGCTCGCCGCCGAGGATGCCGCCGGCAAAAATCTCGACCTGAAACCGGCCGCCCGACCGTCTGGTGATCTCATCGGCCAGGACCGAGGCCGCGACTCCGTAATGAGAACTCTTGCCGAGTACAATGCCGAGGGTGAGGGCGGCCTCCGCCTCAGCCGGCGCCCGGCCGGGGCAAATCGCCATGGCAAGGCCCAGAAACACGACCCTGACCCAGTTCATGGCCTGCTCCCTTCCATCACCGGGTCTCGGGCCGGCTCGCCCCTTTGATCACCGCATCTGGCCCTATGCCCCAATTCAGGACAAGTGTCGCAGATTTTCCCTTCAGCGCATAGTCTCTTGAGCGTCGGCCGCCCACGGGAGAGTGTGGGAGTCAGCAAAAAAACCCCGGATCCGTCAGGACCCAGTGGCGCCGGAAACTCGCAGGGGGCGTCAGGCACCGGATCGGCGGGCGCTTGCGCCCGCGCGCCGGAGTCGTCGTCTAGAAGCCTTCGCGTTCCATCCGCTTGCGCAACAGCTTGCGCGTGCGCCGGACAGCTTCGGCCTTTTCACGGGCCCGCTTTTCCGACGGTTTTTCATAGTTCCGGCGAAGTTTCATTTCGCGGAAAATTCCCTCGCGCTGCATCTTCTTCTTGAGCGCGCGCAGGGCTTGATCGACATTGTTGTCTCTGACCAGAACTTGCACGGTATTCCGTCACCCCTTGGCTGTCGTTGCGACACAGCGAACCACCACCATGGCGGCCCCTAGGCGGACGTCCTGTCTAGCACACTCGAAGCGGCGATAAAAGCGCGGTCAGTGAACGAAGCC